>Ga0187784_10000021_pt1 | contig 92614 bp, 82 predicted proteins | sample 1015_SJ02_MP15_2_FD_132964 | JGI IMG/M metagenome (GOLD analysis project Ga0187784, IMG submission 132964) | Tropical peat soil microbial communities from peatlands in Department of Meta, Colombia - 1015_SJ02_MP15_20_MG | ecosystem: Environmental > Terrestrial > Soil > Wetlands > Peat | place...
AACACGACGCTCAAACCGCCGATACCAACAAATTTTCCTGCGACGATCCGACCGCTAGTGCGGCGGATTTGAAGCTCGTTCGCGCAAGCCGCAAACCCGAGTAGGAACTTCAAATCCAAGAGCTGCACTAGAGCTATAAATTTGCTAGTGTTCTTTTTGATTCCGAAGTTCGCCTTGGATCATCCCGCCTGCACCTACGAACTTCGGAATCAGGATACGAGATGACCGATCTGACCGCGCTCACGCTAGCGCAGGCGCGCAATGCGCTGCGGCGGAAGGAATTTTCCGCCGCTGAACTGGCCGAGGCGCATCTTGATGCCATGGCGAGGTCGCGGACGCTCAATGCCTTTACGTTGGAGACGCCGGACCGTGCGCGCGAGATGGCACGCGCCTGCGACGCGCGCCTCAAGCGCGGGGAGGGCGGGCCGCTCGAAGGCTTGCCCCTCGGCATCAAGGACTTGTTCTGTACGAAGGATGTTCGCACCACGGCGAGCTCGCATATTTTGGAGAATTTCGTTCCGCCATACGAATCGACCGTCACGGCCAATCTCTGGCGCGACGGTGCGGTGCTCCTCGGCAAGCTCAACAATGACGAGTTCGCCATGGGCTCCTCGAACGAGACGTCTTATTTCGGGCCGGTCGTCTCGCCGTGGCGCCGCAGTAGTTCGGACGTAAAACTGGTGCCTGGAGGCTCCTCTGGCGGTTCAGCGGCGGCGGTCGCGGCCAATCTGTGCGTCGGCGCGACCGGCACCGACACCGGCGGCTCGATCCGCCAGCCGGCGGCATTTTGCGGGGTCGTGGGGCTCAAGCCGACCTATGGCCGCTGCTCGCGCTGGGGGATCGTCGCGTTCGCGTCCTCGCTTGACCAGGCCGGGCCATTTGCGCGCACCGTGCGCGATTGCGCGATTTTGCTGCGGTCGATGGCACGACCTGACCCGAAGGATGCGACCTGCGTTGAGGCGCCGGTGCCGGATTATGAGAAATCGGTCGGCGCGTCGGTCAAAGGTAAGCGCATCGGCATTCCCAAAGAGTACCGTGTACCGGGCATGGCCGCCGAAATCGACGCTCTGTGGCAGCGCGGCACGGAGTGGCTTAAGGATGCCGGCGCCGAGATCGTGGAGATCTCGCTCCCTGCCACCGAGCACGCGCTGCCGGCCTACTACATCGTTGCGCCGGCGGAAGCCTCCTCCAATCTTGCGCGGTATGACGGCGTGCGTTACGGGTTGCGTGTTCCGGGCAGCGACACGATCGACATGTACGAGCGCACGCGGGCTGCTGGTTTCGGCAGAGAGGTGCGGCGGCGAGTCATGATCGGGACCTACGTCCTCTCCGCCGGCTATTACGACGCCTACTATCTGCGGGCGCAGAAGGTGCGCACGCTGATAAAGCGCGACTTCGAGAGCTGCTTTGCCGCCGGCATCGATGCCGTGCTGACGCCGACGACGCCGTCGGCCGCCTTTGCCGTCGGCGAGAAAGGCCGCGCCGATCCGGTCGAGATGTATCTGAATGACGTTTTCACGGTGACGGTGAACTTGGCGGGACTGCCGGGTATGTCCGTGCCCGGCGGACTCGACGCCAACGGCCTGCCGTTGGGCCTGCAGCTGATCGGCCGGCCGTTCGAGGAAGAGACGCTGTTTGCGCTCGGCGAGGTCATCGAACAAGCGGCCGGGCGGTTTGTTCCGCAGCGCTGGTGGCGTCAGTAGACGCTGCGGTCCGCTCATGACTCCGGCCGCCTTCAAACGCTCGCTGAGCCAAAAAACTCCACCGGCCGGACTTTCGCCGGCGCTGACCGCGCTGTGGTGGCTGGGCAAAGACAACTGGGACAAGGCGCATGGTCTGGTCGCCGACGAAGGCAGCGCGGACTGTGCGTGGGTCCACGCTCATCTGCACCGTGTCGAAGGTGATCTCGACAATGCCCGATACTGGTATCGCCGGGCCCGCCATGAGCCGGCGCGCGGCGAACTCGCCGATGAATGGGCGGCAATCGCCGCCGCCCTTCTCGAGCCGAAACATCCCTGACGCGCGCCGGGATTGCCACGGGCTGACCGGCGTGGCATCAAGCGGCGAAATCAACGCACTGCCCGGCGCCCGCATGAAAAATTTTTTTCTGCGTCTTTTCACCTGGTGGAACAGTCAGACCTTCGGGACCCAGCTGTCGACGAAGCTCTATGGCGAGTTCGTCGGTGAGGACGAGTTTGGCAATCGCTATTACCGGACCAAAGGCGGCCGGATCGATCCGGCGCTCGGCATTGAGCGGCGCTGGGTAATCTACAAGGGGATCACCGAAGCCTCCACCGTGCCGCCGAGCTGGCATAGTTGGCTACACCATACGGTGGACGTGCCGCCGACGCAGGAGCAGGTCAGGACCTACCGCTGGGAGAAGCCGCATCGGCCTAATCTCACCGGCACGGCAGGCGCGTATCGCCCGAGCGGCTCGACTTTGGCGCAGGGCCGTCGCCCCAAGGCGACCGGCGACTACAAGGCGTGGACGCCTGGCGGATAGGCGGTTCCGCCCTTTCCGCGCCTTATTCCGCATGTTAAGCGGGCGGGATGCGATGAAGCGCCAACCTGGGTCGCGCTCAAGATTTCATGCGTCGTCTTGCCGCTATTTTGGCTGTGCTCGGCGGAACGCTCGCGGCGGGAGCGGCGCAGGCGCAATCGAACAACGTATTCGGTGAGCCGCCGCGTCCGCCTGCCGAGGTTCCGAACGGACAATTGCCGCCGCAACCGCCGCCGGTAGGAGCGCAGACTCAGTTCCCGACATATCCTGCCGAACGTCAGCCATCCATCCAGGCGCAGCCATTGCCGCCCCCGCCGGGCGCGGTCGCGGCGCCGCCGCAGCGCGCGCGGGTTTCGCCGCCGCCGGCCAATCCGTCGCCGCCGCCAGCCAATGCGCCGCCTCAGCCGGCCAATCCGCCGCCGCCGCAACCGGTGGACACATCGCCGCAGCCTGACGATACCGTCGTCACCGAGATGCCGTCGCAAAAGATTCCGAACGGCCGCGCCGTGTTCTCAGGGCTCGACAAGATCACCGGCCGCATCATCTCGTTCGACGCCGGCATCGGGGAGACGGTGCAGTTCGGCGCCCTGCAGGTTACCGCCCGCGTGTGCTACACGCGCCCTCCGACCGAGGCGACCAATACCGACGCTTTCGTCGAGGTCGATGAAGTGACGCTGCAGGGCGAGATCAAGCGCATCTTCAGCGGCTGGATGTTTGCGTCGAGCCCAGGTCTGCACGCCGTCGAGCATCCGATCTACGATGTCTGGTTGACCGATTGCGCCTCGCCCCGGCCGATGCAGGTCGCGCAGCCCGAGGTCCCGCCGGCGCCGGCTCCGAGCCCGGCGCGAGCGCCAACTCCGGCAAAACCGCGCCAAGCGGCACCGGTGCGCCAGCAACCTCAGCCGCCGATCACGCCGGCGCCACTGCCACCGGGACAGCAGCAGCACTAAGGTCGTTCGGCGCCTGCGAGTTGCGCCAGGGCGGTCGTGCCTGAAATCGGCCGGTCGAGCGCCAACGCGCCGAAATCGGCCTCGCCCACGAGCGCGGCATCGAGCAGCTTGTGATAGGCCGGCCGCGAGACTTCGACCGCGCCGAACGTCCGCAGGTGATCGGTGACGAATTGGGTGTCGAGCAGCCGGTAGCCGCCGGCCCGCAGCCGCGCCACGAGATGCACCAGGCCGACTTTGGATGCATCGCGAGCATGATGGAACATGCTCTCGCCGAAAAAGGCGCGGCCGAGGCTGACGCCGTAGAGGCCGCCGGCAAGCTCGCCGTCCTCGTACACTTCGACGGTGTGGCAGTCGCTACGCTCGTAAAGCTTGCGGTAGAGATTGCGGATGCGGGCATTGATCCAGGTGCGGCTGCGCCCCGCCTTCGGTTCCGAGCAGCCGGCAATAACGGCATCGAAGTCGCGATCGATGAGGACGCTGAAGCGGTCGGAACGGATCGTGCGCGCCAGCCGGCCGGGGACATGGAACCGATCGAGCGGGATGATCCCGCGACGTTCCGGCTCGATCCAGTAAAGCGCCGGATCCTCGGCGCTTTCCGCCATCGGAAAGATGCCGCAGGCATAGGCCTTCAGGAGAACCTCGGGCGTGATGTCGACGAGCGCGGATTCGCGGCTGGCCATGGACTCCGTTTAACCGGCCGCGCGCGCCTTCTTCAAGAGGCGCCTTTGGACCGCCGCGCTGCACTTCGACCGGCGTAAGGGGAAAGCCCAGCTTTGACGATTTGCAAACCATGATTCGCTAAGATTTTCGTCGCCTTGAACCAATCCCTTCATGGCACGTTTTGCCATCAAATCGAGCGGAACCAGGAACGGCGATGAAAACAATGGTCAGGCGGAACGAGCCAATCCGGGTCTTGCTGGTCGAAGACGAGTACCTGATCAGCGAATGGGTGGCCGAATCGCTGTCTGAGCAGGGCTTCGCCGTCCACGCCGCCGCCAATGCGGCGGATGCGCTACGCCATCTCGCGACTGCGCCGGTCGACGTGCTGTTCACCGATATCAATCTGCCCGGCGCCATGGACGGAGCGATGCTGGCGCGGTGCGCCCGCGAACTTTTGCCTGAGCTGCCGGTCGTCTACGCTTCCGGCCGGCCAAACGTGCTCGATCCGACCATGCGCGTTCCCGGCTCGAGCTTCGTGCCGAAGCCCTATGTGCCGGCGCTGGTCGGGCGGATCCTTGCCGACACCCTGAACGCCACGGCAGAACGCATGCCCGCGTGAGCCGCTATTGCTCGAGCGCGCCGCGCGCGAGGAACTCCTCGAGCCAGTGGATGTGGTAGTCGCCGTCGATGATCTCGGTCTCGCTCGCCAAGGCGCGAAACAGCGGCAGCGTGGTCTCGATGCCGTCGACCACGAATTCGTCGAGCGCCCGCTTGAGCCGCATCAGGCATTCGCTGCGGGTCTTGCCGTGGACGATGAGCTTGCCGACGAGCGAATCGTAGAATGGCGGAATCGCGTAGCCGTGGTAGACGGCCGAATCGATGCGTACGCCCAAGCCGCCGGGCGGATGATAGTGGATGATCTTGCCGGGAGACGGTCGGAACGAGACCGGGTTCTCGGCATTGATCCGGCACTCGATGGCGTGGCCGTGGAATTTTACGTCGCTCTGCGCCAGCGCGAGGTCGTTGCCGGCGGCGACACGGATCTGTTCGACGATGAGGTCGATGTCGGTGATCATCTCGGTCACCGGATGCTCCACCTGAATACGGGTGTTCATCTCGATGAAGTTGAACTTGCCGTCTTCGTAAAGGAATTCGACGGTGCCGGCGCCGAGATATTTGATTTCCCGCATGGCTTTGGCGACCGTCTCGCAGATTTGGTCGCGCGCCGCGGAATTGAGCGCGGGCGAGGGGCCTTCTTCCCAGACTTTCTGGTGACGGCGCTGAAGCGAGCAGTCGCGCTCGCCGAGATGGATGGCGCGGCCCTTGCCGTCGCCGAGCACCTGGATCTCGATGTGCCGCGGCCGATCGAGGTATTTTTCGAGATAGATCGTGTCGTCGTCGAACGAGGCCTTGGCCTCGGCGCGGGCGACGGCGAGCGCCGAGGCAAGCTCGCTCTCGGCGCGCACGACCTTCATGCCGCGGCCGCCGCCGCCGGCCGCGGCCTTGAGCATGACCGGGAGCCCGATCTCGCGCACCAATCGATGCGCCTCTTCGTCCGAGCCGATGCCGCCTTGGGAGCCCGGCACCGTCGGGATGCCGAGCTCGCGGGCGGCGCGCTTGGCCGCGATCTTGTCGCCCATCAGGCGGATATGCTCGGGACGGGGGCCGATGAAATCCAGATTGTGCTCGGCGAGGATTTCGGCAAAGCGGGCGTTCTCGGCAAGGAATCCGTAGCCCGGATGCACGGCGTCGGCGCCGGTGATCTCGCAGGCGGTGAGGAGCGCCGGAATGTTGAGATAGCTGTCCTTCGCCGGCGGCGGACCGATGCACACGCTCTCATCGGCGAGCCGTACATGCATGGCGTCGGCGTCCGCGGTCGAATGCACCGCTACCGTCGAAATGCCGAGTTCCTTGCACGCCCGCAGCACGCGCAGCGCGATCTCTCCCCGGTTGGCGATCACGATCTTGTCAAACATTGCGGCGGCTCGGGGCGGCGAATAGCGAGGCGGCAATGGCGAATCGGCGGACCGGCCGTCATCTTGCTGTTGGCAATCGCCATTCGCTATTTGCTCACTCGATGATCATGAGCGGCTCGCCATATTCGACCGGCCGGCCGTCCTCGACCAGAATCTGGGTCACCGTGCCGCCGCGCGGCGCCGGGATTTGATTCATCGTCTTCATGGCTTCGATGATGATCAAAATGTCGCCGGCCTTGACCTGCGTGCCGATCTCGACAAAGGGCCGCGCCCCCGGCGAAGGCCCGAGATAGGCGGTGCCGACCATCGGCGAGGCGACCACGCCCGGATGCTGTGTCGGGTCGATCGGGCCCGCCGCGGAAGCGACCGCTACCGGCGAAGGAACCGGCGCGTCAGACGGCCGCGGCCGGGGCGCCGGCAAGCCCGAATTTCGCGCGACGCGAATCGAAACGCCGTCGCGCTGAAACTCGATCTCGCTCAGACCGGTTTCCTCGAGCAGTTTCGCCAGATCGCGGATCACGTCGTGATCGATCGCTGGCGTCTTCGGCATCGGCGGGCTCCCGGACTTGCGCGCCACGATCAAGCCTTGGCGTCGATCATGGCAGCCAGGCCGGTCATGGCAAGGGCGTAGCCGTTGACGCCGAAACCGCAGACCACCGCCCGCGCCGCCTTCGAGACATAGGAATGCTCGCGGAACGGCTCACGCGCGTGGATATTGCTGATGTGCACCTCGACCACCGGCGCGGCCAAGGTCAGAAGCGCGTCAAGAATGGCGATCGAGCTGTGCGAATATCCAGCCGGATTGATCAGCACGCCGGCGGCGTTCTTGGCCCGGGCCTCGTGGATCCAGTCGACGATTTCGCCCTCGTGGTTGGATTGCCGGAATTCAACCGTCAGCCCGAGACGCTCCGCCGTGGCGCGACAGAGTTTCTCGACGTCAGCGAGCGTGGCGCGGCCGTAAATCTCCGGCTCGCGGGTGCCGAGCAGATTGAGATTGGGTCCGTTGAGGACGTAGACCGTCTTCGCCATTTCCCGAGATGACCCGGCTATGGCCGCGGCGGGCGTCCACCGTGCCGGGTCCGTTTATAGGGAAGGCACCTGCAAAGGGGAAGCCGGCCCGGCCGCCGCCACGATGAAACCCAAAATCCGCCACCGCTCCCCCGCGACCAGACCACAGAGCCGACCGACGTTCCCGGCCGGCGGGCGACGTCATTGGAGAGGTTATTCCATGCGCCGCAGAGCATTCGTGCATCTCGCCGCGTTCTTCCTCAGTCCACTTGCGTTCGTTCCGTCGGCTTTTGCCGCCGACGACATGCGTGTTTCGGATCCCATCGTTCACGACAATCTTGCCATCTACCTGCTGCGCGGTACGGCGACCGATCGTGCGGTGCCGGTGACGCTGCAGGAGGCGCTCGCCAAAGGCAGCGTCAAGGTCGACGAGACCGGCAGCGTCAACGAGCTCACCGTCGAGAATCTGGGCGCCGATGAGGTGTTCGTTCAGGCCGGCGATATCGTGAAGGGCGGCCGGCAGGACCGCGTGCTCTCGGTCGATCTTTTGCTGCCGCCGCGCTCGGGGCGGGTGTCGATCGCCGCGTTCTGCGTCGAGCACGGCCGCTGGTCCGGCCGGGCCAACGAAGATGCGGCGTCATTCTCCAGCGCATCGAGCGCGATGCCCTCTCAGGAGGCAAAGCTGGCGATGCGCGCCTACGCGGACGCGGCTGCGGCGTCGACGCCGAGCGCCGCCGCCCCGGCCATGGCACCGGCCCATCCGCCGGCCTATGCCGGGGCCGATACCGGGTCGAGCCAGCAGACTATCTGGTCGACCGTCAAGAAGGTCCAGGAACGCCTGAGCCGTTCTGTGGGGGCGCAAGTCGCCGCGCCGGCCTCGCCGTCGAGCCTGCAGCTCTCGCTCGAGAACGAAAAGCTCAAGCAAGCGCAGGCGGCCTATATCAAGGCGCTTCAAGACGCGGGCGAAGCCGATACCGATGTCGTCGGCTACGTCTACGCCATCAACGGCAAGATCGATGGCGGCGACGTTTATGCGTCGAATGCGCTGTTCCGGAAAATGTGGCGCAAGCAGCTCGCCGCCAACGTGATCGAGGCGATCAGCAAGAAGGATGCGGCGCCAGCCGCAGCGCCGTCGGCCAAGGAGGCGCAGGCATTCCTGGTCACGGCCGAGACCGGCGCCAAGACCGAACGCGCCGTCAACGGGCATGTCCGCCTGGCAACGCTTGACGGCGACGTCTCGCTTTATGCCGAGACCAGGCGCTCCGACGGCAGCTGGGTGCACCGAAACTACCTGGCCAAGTAAGTCCTGGCCAAGTAAGTCGCCCCGCAAAAAAGCCCTCCCCCGAACACGGGGAGGGCGATGCCTGCGAGGCTACTTAGCGCGACGGCTTACTTCCGTTCGGCCTCGATTTTCTGTCTCAGCGCGTCGAGGCCGACGGCCCCCATCACGACCTCTTCGCCGACGACATAGCTCGGGGTTCCGCTGACGCCGAGCGCATCGGCGAGCTTCATGTTTTCGTCGATCGTCTTCTTGACCTCGTCGCTGCCCATGTCCTTCTCGATGCGCGCCATGTCGAGGCCGACCTCTTTGGCGACCGCGAGAGCGCGCATCTTGTCGACCTGCCCGCGACCGCCGAGCAGCTTCTGGTGAAACTCGATGTACTTCTTCCCGGTGCTGTCCTGCATGCGCACTGCAACCGCAACATGGGCGGCCTCGACCGATCCCTCGCCGAGGACCGGAAACTCCTTGAGCACGAATTTGAGGTTCGGGTCGGTCTTCAACAGGCCGAGCATGTCGGGGAGGGCGCGTTTGCAGTAGCCGCAATTGTAATCGAAGAACTCGACCATCGTGACGTTGCCCTGCGGATTGCCAAGGACGACCTGATGCGGCGAGCTAAAGAGCGTCGCGTTGTTTTCCCTGACCACCTGGCGATGCTTCTCGGCTTCCGCGGCCTGCTGGCGCTTGTCGAGCTCGGCCAGTGCGTCCTGCAAGACCTCAGGATGCTGCGTGAGGTAGTTCTTGATGATGGTTTCGATTTCGCCGCGTTGCTCGGTGGAGAGGGGCTCGGCTTGCGTCGGGGCCGAAGCCGGCGCAGCGAAGAGGAGCGCGGTTGCGAACAGGATTGCCATTTGTCGGCGCGATGTCATTTCCATTTCCTCTTGTGTGATCAGGGGCCGGCCCGGAGCGGATTCTGCTTCAGGTTCTTGTTGAACGCGACGATATCATCGGCTCTGACCCAACCCGGCGAGCCGACCGGGAATCGCGTCTTGGCGCGCGCGGCGAGCTCGCGCGCGGTCTTGTTGTCGCCGCGTGCGAATGCTGCCTGCGCCGAAGCCAGATCGGCATCGGCGACGTCACCCTTGCGGCCATACGCCATCGCGAGCTGCTCATAGGCGTCGCCGGATTCCGGCTCCTTGGCGATCGCCGCCCGCAGTAACGGGACCGCCTCGTCCGCCATCTTGACGTTGTTGTTGGCGATCAGTGCCTGTCCCAGCATGATCTGAATGAGCGCCGGATTGGGCGAGAGCTCGACGGCGCGATGCAATGGTGCGACCGCGTCAGCCGGATGTCCGCCTTCGAGCAACGCCTGCCCCTTGAGCTCGTAGAAATAGGGATAGTTGGGCATCGCTTGAATCAGGCCGTCGATTTGCGCAACGGCGGCGCGCAGGTCGCCGAAGCGGTAGGCCGAGATCGCGCGCGCATAACGCGCGGGGATACTGTTGTCGGACAGTGGGTAGCGCCGGGCGATCGTGTCGGGCCGCTCGGTGAAGCCGTAGAGCTTTGCCCGCATCAGGTCGTGGCGGAACTGCAGTTCCGGCGGATCCTTCTTGTCCCAGTAAGGCGTCTTGACCAGCTCAGCGAGCGCCGCCATGCGCTCGGCGGGCATCGGGTGGTTCTGCGCATAGGGATCGACGAACTTCGCGGAGAACATGACCTCGTCGGCAAAGCGCTTGAACGTATCGTACATGCCTTTGGCCGACTGGCCGGTCATCGTCAGGAAGCGCACGCCGGCGCGGTCGGCCTGCTCTTCCTGCGCGCGCTGGTAGGCGAGCAGCGTATGCATCAAGTAGGATTGCGGCGCGCTGACGATTGCGGCTCCCGCGTTGCCGGTGTTCATGTTGCCGGAATGCGCACCGGCGACCATGGCGCCGACGCCGAGCAGCATGGCGACGATCGCGGCGGTCTGCGCGTTGGCGAGTTCCTGGCGCATCTTCGACAGATGGCCGCCGACGATGTGTCCGGTCTCGTGCGCGAACACGCCGATCAGCTGGTTGGGCGTCGTCGCCTGCATCAAGGCGCCGGAATTAACGAAAATGCGGTGCGCATCCATGACGAACGCGTTGAACGATTTGTCGTTGATGACGACGACCTGGACGTTCTGCTGGCTGAGGCCCGCCACCTTCAGAATCGGCTGCGTGTATTCGCGCAGCAGCTGCTCGATCTCCGCGTCGCGGATCATCGGGATCCCGGCGTTCGAACCGGTCTGCGCCCGCGCCGGGGCGCTCGTCAGCGCCAGCGCGGCGGCCGTCCCAAGCGCGATCGCGCGCGATGCTGGCCTCACCGGGCGCACCTTGCTAGGAGGTCTGGTAACCATCATGTGGGGCAAAGTTTTGGTCCCCCGGTCCAGGACCCAAGCTATGAATGGAGCCGGTTGCGGTCAACACGGGTCTGGCGCGTTACCGGGCGAAGCCAAGCGGCACAAAACCCGGCGAATGCGGCAGTACCGCGGCGGCGTCCGCAGCGACGGCGAACAGGCGGATTGATGCTCGAAAGAGCTAAACATTTGTTGCAACCCTCGGCCCGCAGCGCCGTGCCGCCGTTCATGGTGATGGACGTGGTCGCCGCAGCCACGCGTCTCGAGGCGCAAGGTCGGCGAATCATTCATATGGAGGTCGGCCAGCCGGCTGCCGGCGCGCCGGCAAGCGCGATCGCCGCGGCACGCGCCGCGCTCGGCTCCGTTCGGCTCGGCTACACCGAAACGCTCGGCATCGCCTCATTGCGCCGGCGCATCGCGCGCGCCTACGCCGAATGGCATGGGCTTGAAATCGATCCGGCGCGCATCGTCGTCACGACCGGCTCGTCGGCGGGCTTCATGCTCGCATTTCTCGCCGCGTTCGAGGCCGGCGATCGCGTCGCGGTGGCGCTGCCGGGCTATCCGCCTTACCGTCACATTCTCACGGCGCTCGGCTGCGAGCCGGCCGGCATCGAGACCACCGCGGAAACGCGTTGGGCGATCACGCCGCAGGCGCTGCTTGCGCAGCACCGCGCGCGTCCGCTGCAAGGTGTGGTGGTCGCCTCGCCCGCTAATCCGAGCGGCACGATGATGACCGCGTCCGCGCTCGCCGAGCTTGTTCGCTTTGCCGAAGACGCCGACATCGCCGTCATCTGCGACGAGATCTATCATGGTCTCGACTACGCCTTCGCCGCAGCATCGGCGGCGCGGATTTCGCCGGACGCGATCATCGTCAATTCATTCTCCAAATATTTCTGCATGACCGGATGGCGCATCGGCTGGACCGTGGTGCCGCCTTCGCTCGTGCGCGCGGTCGAGCGGCTGCAGCAGAACCTCGCGATCTCGGTGCCGACGCTGTCGCAAATCGCGGCCGAAGCGGCCTTCGAAGGGCGCGAGGAGCTTGAAGGGGTGCGGCGCGGCTACGAAGAGAACCGGCGCATTCTGCTCGAAGGATTGCCCGGTGCCGGCCTCGACTCGTTTCTGCCGGCGGACGGCGCGTTTTACTTTTACGCCGACGTCTCGCGCTTCTCGACCGACAGCCACGGATTCGCGACGCGCATGCTCGAAGAGGCGGGCGTCGCGGCGACGCCGGGCGTCGATTTCGATCCGGGCCGCGGCGGGAATTTCCTGCGCCTGTGCTATGCCGGGTCGCGCGAGGACATGCGGGAAGCGGTCGAGCGGATCGGCACCTGGCTGAAGGGATAAGCGGCGGTGAGCCTGCTCGACAGCGTACTCGTTCTATTCTCCGGCGGGCAGGATTCCACTGTGTGTCTCGCTTGGGCGCTGGAGCGCTTTGCCCGGGTCGAAACCATCGGCTTCGACTACGGGCAGCGCCATGCCGTCGAGCTCGAAGTCCGGCCGCGCATCCGCGAGCGCCTCGCCGCTCTGTCTCCGCACTGGCGTACCCGGCTTGGCGCCGACCGCGTGGTGCGGCTCGATGCGCTCGCCGCCATTTCCGAAACCGCGCTGACGCGCGACGCCGCGATCGAAATCGCCGAGACCGGCCTGCCGACAACCTTCGTTCCCGGCCGCAATCTCATATTTCTGTCGTTCGCCGGCACGCTCGCCTATCGGCGCGGCATCCGGCATCTGGTTGCCGGCATGTGCGAGACCGATTTCTCCGGTTATCCGGACTGTCGCGACGATACCGTCAAGGCGATGCAGGTCGCGCTTACGCTCGGCATGGATCGCAGCTTCGCGATCCATACGCCGCTGATGTGGATCGACAAGGCGGAAACGTTTGCCCTCGGCCTCGAGATCGGCGGCGACGCCCTGATCGAGGTTCTTCTGACCGAGACCCACACCTGCTATCTCGGCGACCGCGCACACCGGCACGCGTGGGGTTTCGGCTGCGGCGAATGCCCGGCCTGCCGTTTGCGCGCGGCGGGTTACGCGAAGTGGAAAGCGGCATGATGATGCCGGCTTGAGTTTCGTTTCAACGAGGCGAGCGATGAACCAAGCGCTGCTCGAAATTCTGCACAAGGTGACGACGGCGACGATCACGACGATGCTGCTGAAAAAGGGCATCCGCCGCTGCTGGATGAACGGTCCGAAGCCGCTCATCGCCGACGGCGAACGCGTCGTCGGGCCGGCGTACACGCTGCGGTTCGTGCCGGTGCGCGAGGATCTGGCCACGCCGGAGAGCTGGAGCAAACCGATCTCGACCCGCGCCGCGATCGAGGAAATGCCGGCCGGGGCCGTTGTGGTCGCCGACGCGATGGGCGTGCCGAGCGCCGGCATTTTCGGCGATATCCTGTGCGCGCGGATGAAAAAACGAAATGTCGCGGCGCTCGTCACCGACGGCGTCGTGCGCGACCGCGCCGGCGTGTTGCGAAGCGCGCTGCCGGTGTGGTGCGCCGGCGTCGCCGCGCCGGCTTCGGTCAACGGCCTGACCTTTGTCGGCTGGCAGGAACCGATCGGCTGCGGCGGCTGCGCCGTCTTTCCAGGCGACCTGATCGTCGCCGATGACGACGGTGCCGTCGTCATTCCGCAGTCGATGATCGAATTCGTCGCTCAGGAAGGGGCCGAGCACGAACTCTATGAAAGCTGGGTGGTCAATGAGGTCGAGAGTGGCGCGAAACTGCCCGGCCTCTACCCGCCGAACGATGACGCCAAGGCGCGTTATGCGGCGTGGCGGAAATCGCGGTCGTGACGGTCCGCCGGGATGTTCTTCATTCTCTCAAAGGTCTTGGGTTTCTTCGCCCTGCCGTCGAACCTGCTGATCGCGATCGGTATCCTCGGCCTTGTTTTGCTCTCGACGCGGTTCACACGGCTGGCGAGCTGGCTCATCGTCACCAGCCTGGTGCTGATCGCGCTCGCCGGATTGTCGCCGCTCGGCAACGCGCTGATCCTGCCGCTGGAGCAGCGCTTCCCGCCTTGGGATGCTTCCCACGGCCCGCCCGATGGCATCGTTGTGCTCGGCGGCGCGATCTCGCCGGACATATCGGTCGCGCGCGGGGTGGTCGCGCTCGATGAGGCGGCTGAGCGCATTACCGCGACCGCCGAGCTGGCGCGCCGCTATCCGAATGCCCGCATCGTCTTTGCCGGCGGCAGCAATACGCTTGTCTTCCCCGAGGGCGTCGAGGCTCCGTTCGCGGTCCGCGAGTTGGAGGCGCTCGGCGTCGCGCACGAGCGGATCACGGCCGAGGAGCAGTCGCGCAATACGATCGAGAACGCCGTGTTCTCGCGGCTCATCGCCAACCCGCAGCCGGGGGAGCGGTGGCTGTTGGTCACCTCCGCCCACCACATGCCGCGAGCGATGGCGGCGTTCCGGGCGGCCGGCTTTGCGGTCGAGGCCTATCCGGTGGATTGGCGCACCCGCGGGCCGATCGACGCCGCGCGGCCATTCGTTTCGCTCGCCGACGGCCTAAAGCGAACCGACACCGCGGCACACGAATGGATCGGCCTTCTCATCTACCGCCTCACCGGCGAGACCTCGGAACTGTTTCCGCGGCCCTGATTGCCGCCGCCCGAGTCCGTCGGCTGACGTGGGCCGCAACGCGCCGTTAACCAATCGTCAACCATATCGCGTTGAATGCTTTCCCGGCCTCGTCATCCGGGGAAGGGCAAGCATGTCGACCCAAGCGCCTATTGCATTCGCGAGCGACGCGGCGGCGGCCAACGCCGAGGTCGAGGCGAGGCGCGCGTGGATCGAGGCGGTCTTTGTTGCCGTGTTCGCGGCAGCAGCAGTCGTCTGCGCATCGGTTCTGGCGGTCGTGACCGGCCTCATCTAGGCGGCGCCCGTGCGAGAGGCGAGTTCGCGCAGCAGCGGACGCTGATATTCGAGTATCTTGATCAGGGCCGCAGGCAACGCAAAGTAGGCGACGCGGTCGATTTCCGGAAACGACCGCCGCCGTCCCGATTTTGGCGGCCACTCGATCTCGAAGCTGTTGCTGGCAAAACCGGCAAGATCGAGATCGGCTTCGAACGCCCACGCATGCACCAATTTCCCGTTCTTCTGCCGGACCGCGGTCAGCGCAATGAAATTGCCGGCGGCGGCGAGGTTTGTCTCTTCGGCGAATTCGCGCTGCGCGGTGGCGAGGAGATCGGCGCCGGGCTCGGCAACGCCCTTGGGAATGGTCCAGGCTCCGTCGTCCTTTTTCGCCCAGAACGGGCCGCCTGGATGCGCCAGCAGGACTTCGAGCTCGTCCCTGCGGCGGAAGGCTACGAGTCCGGCGCTGATCTCGGTGCTGCGACGCATCCGCGCAGTTTACCTTCCGACTGCGGCGCACTAGCGCAGGTCTTGCCAAATGGGCCGTGGTCTGCATGATTTTGTCACGATTGCGCCCACAATAGCGGTTTCCTCGCCCGTGCTCATAGAGCGCGCCGTGGGAGGGGCGAACCGAACCACTTTCCTGCACGGGAGCCGACATCAATGCGATATCGATTTATCGCCGCCGCCGCCGTTGCCGCTGTCGCGGCATTGCTGGTGCCGGCCGCCAAGGCCGACGACACTCCCAAGGACGTCAAAGGCCTCTACCTGATGAGCGACTACCCCGCCGTCACGCTGCGGCCGGGCGAGACATCCTCGATCACGTTGCGGTTGCACAATTACGATCTCGCACCGGAGCGGCTGGATCTTTCCGTCTCCGGGGTGCCTTCGGGCTGGACCGCGACCTTGATGGGCGGCGGCCAGCCGGTCGCGGCGGCGATGCCGGCGACCAATGCCAGCGTCTCGCTCGAGCTGCGGCTCGACGTGCCGAAGAACGCGGCAGAGGGCACGCAGACGCTCACCGTCGCCGCCGCCGGCGCCTCGACCAAAGCCGAGCTGCCGATTGCCGTCACGCTTGCCAAGGATCTGCCGGCAAAGCTGACGCTGACGCCCCAGCTTCCCGAATTGCGCGGCACCTCGAAATCGAGCTTCGAGTATCAGCTCGCGATCAAGAACGACAGCGGCAAGAAGCTGACAGTCAGCCTCGCCGCGCAGGCGCCGCAGAACTTCGACGCCTCGTTCACCGAGCAATTTGGCGGCCAGGAACTCAACGCCGTACCGGTCGATGCCGGCCAGACCAAGGACGTGAAGCTCAAAATACGCCCGCCGAACACCGCTGCTGCGGGGAGCTATAAGGTCGTCGCCCGGGTCGGCGCCGAGGACACCGCCGCGACCGCCGACCTCACCATGGACATCACCGGCCAGCCGAAGCTCGATATCACCGGCCGCGAGGGCCTAGTGTCGACCCGCGCCACCGCCGGGCAGGAGACATCGGTACCGGTGGTGATCACCAATACCGGCACCGCGCCGGCCGACGAGGTCGAGCTCAGCGGTTCGGCCCCGAGCGGATGGAAGGTCACCTTCGATCCGAAAACGGTCGATCACATCGCGCCGAACGACGCCAAGGAAGTGCAGGCACGGATCACGCCGACTGAAAAAGCGATCGCCGGCGACTACGTGACCACGATCCGCGCCTCCGCCCGCGGCGAGTCGGCCTCGACCACCTTCCGGGTCACGGTCACGACCTCGACCATGTGGGGCATCGCCGGGGTCGGGATCATCGGCGTCGCGCTCCTGGTTATGGTTGGCGCCGTCGCAAGATTCGGTCGGCGATGAGCGAGACGAACGTCATCGAGGCCAAAGGCCTCACCAAGACCTATGGCGGCGCCACCGCGGTCGATCACGTCACGTTCACGGTCGGCCGCGGCGAGATCTTCGGTTTGCTCGGGCCGAACGGTGCCGGCAAGACCACGACCATCCTCATGCTGCTCGGCCTCACCGAAATTTCGAGCGGCGAAGTGAGCGTACTCGGGTTCGATCCGGCCCGCGAGCCGCTGTCGGTCAAGCGCCGCGTCGGCTATTTGCCCGACACCGTCGGATTCTATGATCAGCTCACCGCCGCCGACAATTTGCGCTACACCGCGCGCCTGATCGGCTTCCGCTCCCGTGAGCGCGAGATGCGGATCACTGCCGCGCTCGATCAAGTCGGGCTTCAGGAGTTTGCCGACAAATACGTCGGCACGTTCTCCCGCGGCATGCGCCAGCGCCTCGGGCTGGCCGAGATCCTGATGAAGGGCGCGCAGATCGCGATCCTCGACGAGCCGACTTCGGGGCTCGACCCGCACGCCACCGCGGAGCTGCTCGCCATCATCCGCGGGTTCAAGAGCGAGGGCGTGTCGGTGTTGCTGTCCTCGCATCTGCTCGAGCGCGTGCAGAGCGTGTGCGACCGCGTCGCGCTGTTCAGCAACGGCCGCATCGCGCTGATGGGCTCGGTCGCCGAGCTCGGCCGTGAGGTGCTCGGCGGCGGCTACGTTGTCGACATCGAAGCCGACGGCGCCGGGCTCGCCGAGCGGCTGGCGCTGATCCCCGGGGTGAGCGGCGTCGAAAAGATCGGCATCGGCAAGCTGCGCCTGCACGCCGACCGTGACGTGCGCCCGGAAGCGGCGGCCGAGGTGGTGGCGATGCACGGCCGCCTCAAATATCTCGGCATCCAGGAGCCGAGCCTCGACGCGATCTATACCCGCTATTTCGCGACCAGGCCCGACGAGGAAATGGCAATGAGGGAAGGCGCCCGTCATGCGGCGTGAAGGTTCCGCCTTTCAGGGTCTCGGCGTGGTCATGCTCAAGGAGCTGGCGGACCACCTGACCGGCATCCGCATGATCGTCCTGGAATGGCTGGTCGTATTGATGGCCCTCGGCGTCGTCTATACCGGCATTCAACAAATTCGCGAGGTTTCGGCCGAGGACCCGTTCCTGTTCCTTCGCCTGTTCACGCGCTCGGGCGAAGGACTGCCCTCGTTCGTCTCGGTATTGTCCTTTCTGGTGCCGCTCGTTGCTATTGGGATCGGCTTCGATCTGGTCAACAGCGAGCGCAATCAACGAACGCTTTCGCGAATCTTGTCGCAGCCGATTTACCGCGACGCTTTGTTGTTTGGAAAATTTCTCGCCGGATTGCTGACCATGACGATAATGCTGGTCGCTTTGTGGCTGATGGTGATCGGTCTGGGGATCCTGACTCTCGGGCTTCCTCCTGGAGCCGAGGAAGTGGCGCGGGCCGTCGCCATGTTGATTGTAACTATCGTCTATGCCGGCGTGTGGCTGGCGCTGGCCTTGTTGTTTTCGATTGTATTCCGCTCGGGCGCGACCGCCGCACTTGTTGCGCTGGGGCTCTGGCTTTTTCTGACGATTCTTTGGCCGCTGCTCTCGCCCTACCTGGCAGCCGTCTTCGTATCCGATACGGTAACGACACCGGCCGAGCTGCTCAGTCACCTCGGCGTGTTGCAGGCGTTTGCCCGGCTGTCGCCCGGCGCCTTGTTCGGTGAGATTGTCGGTGTGCTGCTCGACCCCACGGTGCGGTCTACCCAGCAGCCGCTTCTGGCGTCGTTGGGCCTCGCTTTGGTTCAGCCGGGCGCCATTCCCGGAGCGCCGCTGCCGCTGCTGCAAAGCTTCGAGGTTGTTTGGCCGCAGACCGTGGGCATGGTCGCAAGCGCAATCCTGCTGTTCGTCATCGGCTATGTGATCTTCCAGCGTCAGGAAGTGCGCGCCTGAAGCGGCGCGGGCGGCATTGCGGCCGCAAGGCGGCGAGGGGCTGTGACGGCAATCGCATCGACGGTCGATACCGCATCGCGGGAATTCCAAGCCAATCAGGCGGCGATGCGCGTCCTGATCGCGGAACTTGAGGACCATCGGGCCAAAGCCGCCGAAGGCGGGCCGCCGCACGCCCGCGAGCGTCACCTCGGGCGCGGCAAGTTGCTGCCGCGGGAGCGGGTGATGACGCTGATCGATCCGGGCGCGCCGTTTCTCGAATTATCGCCGCTTGCCGCCAACGGCATGTACGAGGAGCCGATTCACGGCGCCGGCATCATCACCGGCATCGGCCGCATCGCCGGGCGCGAATGCGTGATCGTCTGCAACGATTCCACCATCAAAGGCGGCACCTATTTTCCGATGACGGTGAAGAAGCATGTTCGCGCCCAGGAGATCGCGCGCGAGAACCGGCTCCCCTGCATCTATCTCGTCGATTCCGGCGGCGCCAATCTGCCGCACTGGACCGAGGTGTTTCCCGATCGCGAGCATTTCGGCCGTATCTTCTACAATCAGGCGACCCTGTCGGCTCAAGGCATCGCCCAGATCGCCGTGGTCATGGGCTCGTGCACCGCGGGCGGCGCCTATGTGCCGGCGATGTCGGACGAGACCGTGATCGTCCGCAACCAGGGGACTATCTTTCTCGGCGGCCCGCCGCTGGTGAAGGCGGCGACCGGCGAGGTGGTTTCGGCCGAGGAGCTGGGCGGCGCCGACGTGCACGCCAGAAAATCAGGAGTTGCCGACTACTACGCCGAGAACGATCGCCATGCGCTGGCGCTCTGCCGGCAAATCGTGGCCGGCCTGAATACGGCGAAGTCGATCGATATCGCGCTGGCCAAGCCGGTCGAGCCGAAATACGACGCAAGCGAGCTCGACGGCATCGTGCCGACCGACCTGAAGAAGCAATACGACGTGCGCGAGGTGATCGCGCGTCTCGTCGACGGCTCGGAGTTCGACGAGTTCAAGGCGCTGTACGGCACCACGCTGGTGGCGGGGTTCGCGCACATCCACGGCATCCCCGTCGGCATCATCGGCAACAACGGGATTCTGTTCTCGGAAAGCGCGCTCAAGGCCACGCACTTCATCGAGCTGTGCTGCCAGCGCCGCGTGCCGCTGCTGTTCCTGCAGAACATCGTCGGCTTCATGGTCGGGCGCGACTATGAGGCCGGCGGCATCGCCAAGGACGGCGCCAAGATGGTGACCGCGGTCGCCTGCGCGCAGGTGCCGAAAATCACGCTGATCATCGGGGGCTCCTACGGCGCCGGCAATTACGGCATGTGCGGCCGCGCCTACGGCCCGCGCTTTTTGTTCACCTGGCCGAATGCGCGCATTTCGGTGATGGGCGGCGAGCAGGCGGCGAGCGTGCTGGCGACCGTGCGCCGCGACAACATCGAGGCCGCCGGCAAGACCTGGTCCGAGGTCGAGGAAGAGGAATTCAAGCAGCCAATTCGCGAGCGATACGAGGCCGAAGGCAATCCCTATTACGCCACCGCCCGGCTCTGGGACGACGGCATCATCACGCCGGCGGAAACGCGCCGGGTCCTGGCGCTGGCGTTCGCGGTGACGCTCAACGCGCCGATACCGCAGACGCGGTTCGGAGTCTTCAGGATGTGACTCACGCAGCTCGCGGCCGGAGGAGAGCACGCGCCATGCCCAAAACGATCGAGCACATTCATTGGCCGGACGCGCCGGATCTGTGGATGCCCTATGCGCCCGCGATCAAGGTCAAGGGCGGGACCACCGTCTATCTCGCCGGCGTCACCGCTGCGCCGGTCTATCATCATCATCCGCACCGGCCGGAGGAATTCGACGCCATGTCGCGCGACATGGCCGGGCAGGCCCGCGCGGCGCTCGAAAATCTCAAGCGCGGGCTTGACGCCGTCGGCGCGACCTTCGCCGACGTCGTCACCGCCGATCGCTTCGTCACCGATCTCACCGACCAGGACGCGCTCAACCGGGTCTGGGCCGAATATTTTCGCGACGCCAAGCCGGCAACGACGACCGTCCAGGTGGTGCGCCTCGCCACCGACCCGCGCTGTCTCGTCGAGATCAACGCGGTGGCGGTGATCGACTGAGCGGGTCGCGCGATAAGCCTCACGCCGGCCTTGATGTTGACCGCGATCGAGACGATCTAAGGTGATGTTTTTCGCCTCGTCTGCGAAGTTGCCTAAGGAAATTGCCCAAGGAAATTGTCAAAGGGAGCAACGCCTTGTCGAATGCCAAATTCGAGCGCGCCCTGATCGTCGGCACCGGTTCGGGATTGAGCGCGTCGATCGCGCGGCTGTTCGCAAAATCCGGAATGAAGGTCGCGCTCGCGGCGCGCCGGGCCGACGGGCTGACGGCGCTGGCCAAGGAGACCGCCGGCAAAGCCTTTGCCTGCGACGCGACGAAACCCGCCGAGGTGGCGAAGCTCTTCGCCGACGTCGAAGCTGCATTCGGCTCGCCCGACGTCGTTGTCTACAACGCGGCGTTTCGCACCCGTGGACCGTTCGTCGAGCTTAACCCCGACGACGTCGAGAAGACGCTGATGGTCAGCGCCTTTGGCGGCTTTCTGGTGGCGCAGGAGGCGGCGAAGCGCATGCTGCCGCGCGGGCAGGGCGCGATCCTGTTCACTGGCGCCTCCGCCAGCGTCAAGGGCTATGCGCAATCGGCGCCGTTCGCCATGGGCAAGTTCGCGCTGCGCGGGCTCGCCCAGAGCATGGCGCGTGAGCTTTCCCCGTGCGGCATCCATGTCGCCCATGTCGTCGTCGATGGCGGCATCCGCAGCGCCCAGCGCAGCGAACCGCCTGGCCAGCCCGACAGCATGCTCGATCCCGACGCCATCGCGCAGACTTACCTCGACCTGCTGCGGCAGCAACGCAGCGCCTGGGCCTGGGAAATCGAGCTGCGGCCGTGGGTGGAGCGATTTTGAGTCGGCGCCGTTGCCCGGCTGTATAATCGTGCCATGCGCAAGATGCTCGCGTCGAGGATGCTGGCCAAGGCGGCGTTGTTCACGCTTGCCGTCGTCGTCGCTGCGAATGCGCAGACACCGACGACCAGCCGCAAGCGCGAGCGCGCCAAGGCCGAGCCGGCGCAGCCTGCGGTGCCTGTGGACAAGCGCGACAGTGTCGTAGCCGCAGCCGGCCCGTTCGCCGGGCGCCCTTACTGGGCGGCGCTCGCCCAATGCGGCGGCATCTATTTCCGGCTCAACGTCCTCTATACCGACGCCGCGGTGCACGCCCGCGTGGTCAAGCCCGACCCCAAGGCCAACGCGGAGTTCACCAAGAAGCTCGCCGAGGCGATCAAGATTGCGACCACCTATTTCAACGGCGCCGAACATTTTCTGATGACCGATCGCGGCATTGAGCGCGCCGATGCGGTGTTGACCTATGATGGCCAGTCGCGCGCGGCGGGCGATCGCCTCAAGACGATCGACGCGGCGCTCGCGGCGGCCAAGCCTTGCCCCGGCCTTTATCAGGCCTGCCAGGCCGAGCACGCCAAACAGTGCGCTGAGCCGCTCGCGCCCACAAGCTGAGCTGAACGAGCGGACACTGCCGCCGGAATGATCAGGCCGTCCGGCAAAAAGCGCTTGGCCGGTGCATCGCATCGCCATCGATGATGCAAGCCGCCCCGCGGCAACGCGCCGCGCCGCCCCTGGCGACACAAGCGTGGCATATTTCGAACCGATATCCGTTGCAGACGGCGGTTCCAAACAGGAGGCCACAGCCATGACCTATCGTGTCTATTCCGGCCCGCGCGGCTCGCAGTCCATCTCCCCCTTGGAAAAGGACCGCCACCTCTACAAGGAGTTCAGTATTCTCGACGAAGCGATGAGCTGGGCGCGGCATATCAATGACAGCGGCCGCGTTGCGCTCCTGATCGAAGGCGATGACGGCACGCGGCTCACCAAGCAACAGATCGTGACCGCTCTCAAGAACCCCGAGGCGAACGGCTCGCACGGTCACGCCGCATAACGCGGGTCGCGGCGTTCGAGCGGTCGCGGAACGTCCTTTCGGTTGCCGAGCCGCTGTCATGGCCGTTAGGTCGTTTTTACTTCCGAATCATGCAGGGCGGCGAGATCCGCCACTTGGCGAAGCGGCGCGAGCTCCGCATACTCGTCGGGCAGCCGCGCCCGATTGACCCACATTGCGGCAAAGCCGAACGACACGGCGCCCATAACGTCCCAGCGGTTCGATGACACGAACGCGACGTCTTGCGGGTTCACGGCCAGACGATCGGCGACCAGCGCGTAAACCTCCGGGCGCGGCTTATAGCGGCGCACGGCGTCGACCGACAGGACGGCGTCAAGCTGCGCTATTATTCCGGCCGCTTCGACGGCGGCGGCAAGCATGCGCGGCGTGCCGTTGGAAAGGATGGCGAGCCGCGCGCCGCGCGATTTCAGTCCGGTGAGCGCGGCATGCACCTCGGGAAATGCATCGAGCGCAAGATACGCGTCGAGGAGCTTGGGCCGCAGCGCGCGGTCGACCGACGGCACGCGCGCGAACGTGTAGTCGAGCGCCCGTTCGGTGAGCGTCCAGAAATCGACGTAGCGGCCGGCGAGCGTCAAAGTCCAGGTGTATTCAAGCTGCTTTGATCGCCAGATCTCCGAGAACCGCCCCGCCTCGGGGCCGGCCGCGGCTCGATGCCGGGCAATGGCGGCGTGGACGTCGAACAGCGTGCCGTAGGCGTCGAAAACATAAGCGTTAAACATGGCCTAATCTCCTTGCGGCACAATAAGACCGACCGAAGGATCACCCTATGAGCCGGCCCATCGCCTGGTCGAAGACGGTAACGTTTTTCGAGAATGACTGGCACGACGGCAACGTGCCGATCATGGGGCCGCGCACGCATGCCGCCTGGCTTTGCAGCTCGGTGTTCGACGGCGCGCGAGCATTCGACGGCGTCACGCCTGATCTCGATCTGCATTGTGCGCGGGTCAATGACTCGGTCAGGGCGATGTGCCTCAAGCCGCTGGTGACGAAGGAGACCTGGATTGGTCTTTCCCGTGATGCGCTCAAGCGCTTCGAGCGCAACGCCGAGCTTTACATCCGGCCGATGTATTGGGCGGAGGACTCCACCGGCGGTGCCGTGCGCCCCGATCCCGAGACCACCTGCTGGTGCCTCACCGTTTATGTCGCGCCCTTTCCGGAGCCGACCGGCACCGCGATCACGCTGTCGCCGTTTCGACGCCCGACCCGCGAAACGGCGCCGCTCGAGGCCAAGGCCGGGTGCCTTTATCCGCACAACGCGCGCGCGCTGATCGAAGCGCGCGCGCGCGGCTTCGACAATTGCATCATGTGCGACATGCTCGGCAACGTCGCCGAGCTCGGCACGGCGAATGTGTTCATGGCAAAGGACGGCGTCGTGTTTACGCCGGCCGCGAACGGCACGTTTCTTTCCGGCATCACCCGGGCGCGCGTGATCGCGCTGCTGCGCGACGCCGGCGTGACCGTGCTCGAGACCACGCTGCGCTATTCCGACTTTCAATCGGCCGACGAGATTTTCTCGACCGGCAACTTCACCAAAGTGTCGCCGATTACGCGCATCGACGAGCGGAACTTGCAGCCCGGCCCGTTCTACCGCACGGCGCGCAAACTGTACTGGGAATTTGCCCATGCCTCGGCGTGAGCGATCAGTCGTCGGCGTCGGGGCCGCGAACGGTTAGCAGCGTCGGGATCGAACGGCCACGGATGTCGTAGACGCGCGCGTAGACGACGCCTTCGCGGACAATCTCGAACAGGACCGGCGCGTCGAGCTTGGCGCAATAAAACTCACCGAGCATCATCGCAAAGTCGGCGCCCTTCGGGTTCCAGATCGCGGAATATTGCGCGCCCAAGGCGACCGCGACCGCCGGGTGCGGTCCGCACACCGCAACGGACCAGGTAGGCCCGCGCGGCGTTTCGCCGCGCTCCGCTACGAGCGAACGCAGCCGCCATGAGGCCTGGGTCATCGACAACCCCCAGTAATCGAGCATGTAGCGCGGCCGCGCTCCGGCCACGCCGCCGGCGATATGGTTGAAGTGCGTGTACTCGTAAGGGTGCAGCCGCTTCATCTCGACGACCGGAGCGGCAAGGCCCGCGATCGACAGCACGGCGCCAGCTGCGATGGCGGCGCGAGCGGATTGCGCCAGCGCCCGGGCGATCCAGGCGCCGGCAACGCCGCCGAGTGCGGCGAATGGCGGCGTCAGGAACACGAAGTGCCGAATGCCGTTGTACATAGCCGGTCGCGTCGCGACGGTTATGAGAACCGGAAGCAACGCGGCCAGCACGACCGCACTGAGCGCCGCGCGGCGCCCGGCGGTCACTGTATCGCCGTCGGCCTTGCCGCGCGCCGCGATCAGGATCGCCCCGAGCATTCCGCAAAGCCCGAGCGCCAGCATGAGTTCCGGCAGCGTGAGCGCGGCCAGCGTCGGCAGATAACTGCGCGGCATGTCGTTGACCGGGATCAATTGGCCGTCGAACAGCTCGCGCCAGGGTTTCTCGAAGAAATTCGAGAAATATTCGACCGCGCGAAACGGATTGAGCGGCGACAGAGCGGCCCATGGCCAAAGCAGCCCCATCACCAGATAAGCGAGGATCGCCCCCGGAATGAACGGCACGAGGAACGATCGCCATTCCCCGAACGCCGGCCTGAATCCGCACTCGCGCGATCTGATCGCAAGGATAATCAGAAGCCCGAGCAGCGCTTCCAGCACCGCGAAGCCGCCCATGACCCGCGAGCCGACCGCAAGACCGACGCCGACGCCGCACAATGCGATCGTAGCCGGTGTCGCGCGCGGGTATTCCTCGAAGGCGCGAACGAGGCCAAGAAGCGCGATCACCATCGCGACCGCAAATGGCGTGTCCTTCGCATTCATGAACATGTGCCCGTAGTAGAGCGGGCAGGTGGCGAGGAGAGCGAGCGCAATCAGCCCGGCGAGCGGCCCGCCGAGGCGCCGGCCCAGGCGCCACGTGACCAACAGGCCGATAATCCCGACGACGGCGCCGACGAGGCGCCGGGTTTCAAACAGGCCGAGCGGCAGAATCTTGGCGCACAGCGCAGCGAGGACATCGAATCCGCCGCCATACATATAGAGATTGACGAATGACAGCGCGCGCTTGTCGGCGAAGCCCGAGCCGTAAAGGGCGAGCAGCAGATTGCCGTATTGCGAATGGGTATAATCGTCCCAGCCCAGGCCATAATCGCGAAAAGTCAGAGCGGCGACAGCCCCGACGATCGCCAACGTGCCGATTGCGATGGCGTCGGGCCAATACGCGAAATGAGCCGCGGCCTTGAGCGGCCGCACGGACCTCGATGCCGGATCGAACGCGACCGCGTCGGCTTTGGAGGTGCGTTGTGCCGCAACGTCCAAAATCTGATCCTCGGTGGCCGCGGGACAAAGCGCCTGAACAAGGCTGATCGATGGCCAACGGTCCTATGACAATGGACGCAACGCTTCGGCGCCGCGCAGAGCGGGGTTCGGCACCGCGCTTGCCTCCGCCTCGAGATTACGAAAGGCTCACTTTATCGCCGCCTCGAACATCTCGGCGACGTGGTCCCAATTGACGAGGTGATCGACCCAAGCCTTCAGATAGTCCGGGCGCCGGTTGCGATAGTCGATATAGTAGGAATGCTCCCACACGTCGCAGCCGAGTATCGGCTTGCCGCCGTGCACCAGCGGGTTTTCGCCGTTCAGCGTCTTCGTGATGGCAATCTTGCCGTCCTTGACGGCGAGCCAGCACCAGCCGGAGCCAAATTGAGTGACGCCGGCCTGGATGAAGTCTTCCTTCATCTTGGCGATCGAGCCGATGTCGCTGATGATCTGTTTTTCAAGCTTACCGGGCAGCTTGTCGCCGCCGCCGCCCTTCTTCATCCATTTCCAGAAGTGGATGTGGTTGTAGTGCTGGGCGGCGTTGTTGAAGAGCCCTGGGTTCTTGCCGAAGGTGCCCTTGACGACTTCCTCGACCGGTTTGTTTTCCCACTCCGTGCCTTTGGCAAGGTTGTTGCCGTTGGTGACGTAGGCTTGGTGGTGTTTGTCGTGATGAAATTCGAGCGTTTCGCGCGACATATAGGGGGTGAGCGCGTCGTAGGGATAAGGCAGATCGGGCAGGGTGAATGCCATGGGCTCTACTCCTCGATTAAAAGAAAGCGGATCAGGCGGGCTTGTGGATGAAACCGCGGGGCGGAGATAAGGTTTCCACCTAGATAGGCCGATCGGCGCGGTTTGGGCAACGGCCGCTACAGTTAACACGGCGATCGAGCCCGTTATGCCCTTGCGGCTGGTACCGTTTCCTCAAGAAATGCAACCGCTTATCTGAAGTCCTTAAATTCAAGACGATGTTCCGTCCGACGGCGACTCTAACGGTTCCGCGCTGCAGTTGGGGCCGCATGGAGAATAATTCCTTGCACCGCCTGAGGATGGCCGCCAAAATACTTGGGTCCCAAGTATTTTTCATGGCCGCCACTGCCGGATCGGCGGCAAGGGATCGGCGTTATGTCGGCGTTGTTGTTGCTTTTAGGTGCGGTGACGACCGCTGCCGGGCTTGCGCTCGTGACATCGGGCGTGACTGGCGCTGTTGATGCTGAGACAATTACGCCCGGCACGATTGCGGCGATCGGCGGGCTGCTCCTGATCGGCTTGGGCCTCACCGTTCGCGCCCTGCAGCGCATCGAGCGCGCGCTCGAATCGCGGCCGATGCCGCGTCGCGTGCGCCCCGGCGAGGCGCCAAGCGCCGCGGCCGCCGAGCGTGCCGACGGCACGGCGCAGATCCCGTTCCCGGCGAGGCCAAAGCCCGAGCCCGGTTCGCGCGTTGCGGCCGCGGGCGCGCCGCCGGCCCCGGTCGAGGACGCCGCATTGGAACGCCTGCGAGAAAAATTCCCGACCTTGGTCCGGCTTGAAAATGCCCCGGCGGTCGAGGACGCGGACGTATCGCTGCTGCCGCCGGCGCCCGCCGCCGCGCAGCGAAATGGCGGCGCACCAACCAACGGAACCGGTGTCTCTCATACGAATGGTGCCGCTGCGCGCGCCAGGATGCCGGCTCCGGCGAATGCGCGGGCGTCGGGATCGTCGGTGCGAGGCAAAGGCACGATGTATGCGTTCTGGCCAAAGGGCCCGCGGCCGCGCCGGGATGCCGAGGAAACCGCGACGCAAAGCTCTCAGCCCCCTGCAGCTGAACCGCCGGAGGCTCAGGTCGACGAAGCTCCGGTTCCTGAGCCGCAGCCGGTCGTTATTGAGGAGCCTGCGGCTCCCGCGCAGCCGCGGGTCTCGGTCCTCAAATCCGGCGTTGTCGAAGGCAGGGCTTACATGCTTTACTCCGACGGTTCGATCGAAGCGCAGTTTCCGCAGGGCATGATGCGGTTTGGCTCGATCGCTGAGCTGCGCAATCACATTGAGAGCGGCTCCAGCTAGTCTGTCGGCATCGGCGAGCCGCTTTCGTGGCTCAATCGCATTGCCGCGAACTTAGTCTCGCGAGAATTCTTTCCGTGAAGGTAATATGACTTGGCTATTCAGATTTGACGCAATCGTGCTTGGTAGTTCATTGCTTTAATTCTTGTAATGTTCCATAGTTTACGCTTGCCTCCGGTTCGGCATTGCCTCGAAGCGAGGGAGCGACGGAAACGTCGAAGCCGAATTCTGAGCGCATTGTGAGCGTGCCCGAGCGACCGCGGCAATATCAGTCGCGGTGCAGACAACCTTTGAGACCAGACCTCAGATGTCCGAGAACTCAGGCGACAGCAGCTACATCGAGCTGACGGCGAACATTGTCTCCGCCTATGTCAGCAACAATACAGTCCCAAGCGCGGAAATACCGAACCTCATCGGTCAGGTGCACGCCGCTTTGCTGCGGGTCTCGGGCGGCCAAACGGCAGCGCCGGCAGAGCCGCTGAAGCCTGCCGTCCCGGTCAAGCGCTCGATCACCTCCGACTACATTGTCTGCCTGGAAGATGGCAAGAAATTCAAATCGCTCAAGCGTCACCTGCGCACCCAATACAACATGACGCCGGAGCAATATCGCGACAAGTGGGCGTTGCCGCCCGACTATCCCATGGTCGCGCCCAACTACGCGGCGGCTCGCTCGCAGCTTGCCAAGCAGATGGGCCTCGGCCAGCAACGTCGTCGCCGCCGCGAACGTGGCTGAGCGAGCGCGGCCAAGCGTCCCGCCGCTGCGTGCCCCTCACCGCTGCAGGACGCCGATGACCCGGTTCGCAAAGCTGAGCCGTTCGGTCATCACCGCTACGACATAGGCGAGCAGCGCCTGGCTCAGCGCCGGATCGTCACGCTTGATGGCGGCGAAGGCTTCGGCGTCAAGCTCGTAGAGCACGCTCGCGGCCTCGGCCTGGATCGTGGCGCTGCGTACGCGTTGAGTGATCAGCCCCATTTCGCCGACCGTCGTATGCCGGCCCAGGCTGCGCACCCGCACCGTGCGTCCTTCGGGAAGGTCGACGATGATGCCGACGCGGCCTTCGAGGATGAAATGCATCGAGGCAGCCGTTTCGCCTTGCCGCGCGATGATATCGCCCGGCTGCACTTCGAGACGCCGGCAATATTTGGCCAAGCGATCGGCGAATTCGGCGCCGCCCAGAGCTTCCGACAACCACCCGCGCAATGAGCGCAATTCGCCGCCCTCGGCCCGGTGCGTCTCGATGATCTCGTGCTCGCAGAACTCCAGAGCGCGGTCGAGATCGGAAGCGACCATGATGTCTTCGGTGATGAATCCGGCGGTGCGGAACGCCCGCTCCAGATCCTGGGTGAGGCTGACCAGAACCACGCGGGCGTGCGCTTCGGTCGCCGCCTGCCTGATCTGCGCAAAACTGTGCGTCGCCGAGGAATCGATGCCGGTGACGCGGCGGAAATCGAAGATCAGGAAACGGCAGGTGCGCTGCTTGCCGAGAAGGTCCTTGACGTATTGGTAGAGCCGGCTGGCCGAACCGAAGAACAGGTAGCTCTGCAGCGCCATGCCCTGGATGTCGCGGCCGTGCTCGGCCAGAATCGACAGCTCGTCCGGGCCGCGATCGAGCGAGGAGCGAAATTCCGAGCCGTCAAAGCTGAACTTGATCGCATTCACCCGGCTGGCGCTCAAGGCGAACGTGGCGCAGCCGATGACCACGCCGATCAGCACCCCGCCGATGAAGCCCCAATAGACGATGAGCAGCGCGATCGCGATCAGCGACAGGTATTCGATCAACAGCAATTGCCGCGATGAGCGGATCAGCCATTGATAGACGAGGCCGCTGCCGAGAAAGCACAGCACGCCGCCAAGAACGAATTTCGGCACGGCGCCGAGGAGCCCGGGGCCGACCACCAAGAGCACGGCGCAGATTGCAGCGACCGTCAGCCCGGCAATCCGGCCGGTGGCGCCGGCGACGCGCGCCAGCGTGCTGCGGCTCACCGAGGTGCAACTCACGATGCCGCCCAGCGCCGCGGTCAAGAGATTGGCGAAACCGAGGACCTTCAGATCGCGGTCGATATTGGCCTCGGTGCGGGTCGCGATCTCGATCCCGGTCGTGTTCAGCAGCAAGGTGATGACGGTCACGAACCCGACGGCGAGAAGATCGCCCGCGAGCGAAGGCAGCGTCGCCCATGGAAAATGCGCGAGCTCGGTTGGTTTCCAGGGCAGCGTCAAGGCCGCCGCCGATTGTGGGTGGAACAGCCAGCCGGCCGATTGCGCCGCGGCGAGCGACACGCCGGAGAAAAGCAGAACAAGGTGGGTGACCAGGATCGCCGCCAACAGAATGCCGGGCAGAACGAAGACGCTGCGCGCGCGCGGCAGCAGCACCTGCAGCACGACGGCAACGCCCGCACCGGCGGCAAGCTTGGCGGCGAGGCCGCCGCTGGCGAAGGCGTCGAGGTTGAAGAGCGTCGGCCGGATATCCGTTACCACTTGGACGGCGCCGGTGATCATCAGCCAACCGGTGGCGCCGAGAAAGCCGCCGATCACCGGATAGGGAACGAAGCGGATCGCACGACCGGCATTGGCGTAACCCAGCAACCCAAGCAGCAGTCCGGTGAGCGCCGTCGACAGCGATAATGCGATGAGGCTCGGCTCGAGGAAATGGGTGCCGCCGGAGGCGGCGATGCGCTGGACCAGGGTGGCGACCATGGCGGCGAGGACCACGGAAATCGAGCTGTCGGGCCCGGCGATGGCGAATGGAATCGAACTGCGCAACGCGACGACGGCGCCGCCGATGGCGGCGGACAGGAATGCGACGGCAACGCCGTAGGCCAGCAAATTCTCGAGCGGTCCGGTAAAGATCAGCGCCGCATAGGACAGCGAATAGGCGATCGAGAGGATGCTGCAGATCGCGCCGGCGAAGATGTCGGTCAGGGCCGCACGGAATTTCGGATTGCCGAACGTGGTCTCAGCCTCGACGATGCTGGCGGCCATCGCTTGATTTCCCGCTCCCCCGCGCGTTCGCGGCGGGAAAAAGACTTACAACACGTTGTCCGAGGTGGCCAGAACGGCTATCGCGGCGAGTGGCGGGCGCTGCCGCGTATCGGCACTGCCGCGATCATACCGCGGCCACGGCGAGGGCGGCACGAGCGTCTGAGCGAATCCGTTCGACCATCGCGCGGAAGCCGTTTGAGCGCTGCGGCGTGAGGTGCTCGCGCAGGCCCATCTTGTCGAATAGCGCCAGGGCGTCGGTCGCGAGAATCTTTTTCGCGTTCTTACCCGAATAGATGGCGAACAGGATCGCGATCAGTCCGCGCACGAGATGGGCGTCGCTGTCGCCGGCAAAGGTCAGAACCGGCCCGCCGGCGCCCTCGGGATCGACTTTGGTCACGAGCCAGACCTGGCTGGCGCATCCCTGGACCTTGTTGACCTCGCTGTGCGCCGCATCAGCGAGCGGCGGCAAGTCCCGCCCCAGTTCGAGCAGATAGCGATAACGGTCGTCCCAGTCGTCGAGGACTGAGAAATTGTCGACGATCTCTTCGATATCGGCCATCGCCCACGGGGTCCCAGAAATCACCCCCTATATAGAGCGCCGCGTCGCCGAGGTCGATGTTCCCGGGCGCACCCGCGGACACCATGATGCGTCGCGGTTACGCCCTTCGCCTGCCCCGGGTCACGCCCGGGGGCAGTCGAATTATACGGAGTGCCTCGCGTCCTTGCGCAGTAGCGGCCCGCGCCAGGCTGGGATGAGATCGGTCGCGGTGAGGGTATCTTGCGAAGCGCGGTCCGACGGAGAATTTTCCGATACCGTCTTCGCGGCGCCGCCGCGCCGCGACGTGCCGCTCCCGATCGAGCCGGTTTCGTGCCCGGCGAGCGCGTCGGTCAGGGCGTCGTAAAGCATCTTCGCGCCCGCTTGCGCCTTGTAGCCGAGCGCGGTTGCGACTTGCGAGCCGACCGTGCAGGCGTCGGGCTGGCGCGAACAAAATCCGCGCAGATCCGACACGGTCGCGGAGGCGGCCGAGATGGCGTTCCCAGCGCCGACGTCGGTCACGGCCGGGCCGCGCGAGGCCGAGCCCGTGGGCAACAGCAACAGCACCACGCCGAGCCAGAATGCCATTCGCAGCAGGAAGAACATGATCGCCGCGTCCCCAACGGCCGATGTGGCCGCACCGCCGCGCAACCTAGCATGCACAGTTGAAAGCGGCGTTCGCGAGGCGCCGACATTTTTGCCCATAGTTGAAGAGAATACGCCGCGAATTTTCGTACAATTCGAGAAAATAGAATTTACCTAAGAATTTGAGCGAATGCAGTGCCGCTGCCCGTCGCATTGGTGCGGTGAGAGCGCACGCTTCGATATTTCCTCGCACCGAGCCGCTCCGCACCACCGCGGCGCGATCGTCCCGGCAACGGGCCGTTCACCATGATGGGGAATTCCGCGGCGCTCGCGGCGGCAGCAAGCCCCGACGCGGCGGCCCCGGCCGGCGCGCCGCGCCGCGCCTTAGCGTTCGCTTAAGCGCCCTCTGACACGATCGCGCCACAGAAAAAGGGGGAGCGCGTCTGGCAAAATCGGACGTGCGATCGGGAACGTGGGCCTCTTCGCGCCGGTGCGAGACTATATTGAGACGCTCGTTCATCCGTCGGCGCAGCACGATGCGCTGACGGCGGCGCGGCATCGCGCCTTCATCGCCCCGCGGCTCCTCGGCAGCCTCGTCGCGCTGGCGTCATTTCCAGCTTATCTCATCGCCCGCGGCGCACCCAGCGCGATCGAGCTGATGATTTTTGCCTGGCTCGTCGTGCCGATCCTCACGGCCTATTTCCTCTCTCGCACCGGCCGTTACGAGAGCGCGCATGTGTTGTCGTCGCTGGCTCTGACCGTCCTGGTAACGGTCGTCGCGGTGTTGACCGGCGGCATGGCCTCATTCGCCGCGATCTGGCTCGTCGTCGTGCCGCTCGAAGCAGCGCTGTCGGCGTCGCGGCGAGTCGTCGCCATTGCCTGCACCTTCGCGCTTGGTGCCGCGGGCCTGCTGGCGCTTTGCGGGTCGCTCGATCTCTTGCCGCGGCCCGACGCCGGCGGACATGCGGGGCTTGCCGCGGTCGGCGTCGTATCAGCCGCCCTCTACGCTGCCGGGCTCGCGCTCGGGGCCGAGGCGCTTGCGCGCACGAGCTTCTGGCTCCTCTACGCCGAGGAGGACCGTTACCGGCTCCTGGCGCGCAATATGACCGATGTGATCATCCGGCATGGTCGCGACGGCGCGGTCCTTTTTGTGTCGCCCGCCGCCCAGCCATTGCTCGGCTGTTCCACCGCCGGATTGCACGGTCACGGCCTGTTCGATCGCGTCCACGTTGCCGATCGTCCGGCCTATCTCACGGCCCTCGGTGACGCGGCGGCGCTCGGGGAAAGCCGATCGGTCGAGTTTCGTGTGCGGCGCGAGGCCACCGGTGCCGACGGCTTCCCGGCGCCGGAATTCGTCTGTATCGAGATGCGGTGTCGGCCGCTCGAGCAGGCGGCGTCGCCGGCCCGCGGCCAACACCGGCGCGAGGTTGTCGCGGTGCTGCGCGACGTGACCGACCGCAAGCGCCAGGCGCAGGCGCTCGAAGCGGCGCGCGCCGAGGCGGAGCGCGCCAGCGCCGCCAAGAGCCGTTTTCTCGCCACGATGAGCCACGAGCTGCGGACGCCGCTCAACGCCATCATCGGGTTCTCGGATATGCTGAGAAAGGAGCCCGGGCTGATGATCGACGCCGCGCGGCGTCTTGAATATGTCGGCCTCATCAACGAATCCGGGCACCACCTTCTCGCCGTCATCAACGGCATCCTCGACATGTCGAAGATCGAGATCGGCAAGTTCGAGATCACGCCCGAGCCGTTCGCGCCTTCGCAGGTCGTGGCCGGTTGCTGCGATCTCATGGCGCTGCGAGCCGGCGAGGCCGGCATCGAACTGCAAAAGATCGCACCCGACGATCTTCCCGAACTCATCGCCGACAAACGCGCCGTCAATCAAATCCTGCTCAACCTCCTGTCAAACGCGATCCGTTTCACCGACCGCGGCGGCAAGGTCACGATCAGCGCCCGCGGCGAGGCGACGGCCGTCACCTTCGCAGTCGAGGATAGCGGCGTCGGCATCAGCGATGAGGATCTTGCGCGCGTCGGCGAACCCTATTTTCAGGCGCGCGCCGCCTATGACCGCCGCTACGGCGGGACTGGTCTCGGACTTTCCATCGTCAAAGGACTGGTACGGCTGCATGGCGGCGAGTTCGGCATCCGCAGCCGCATCGGCGAGGGCACACGGGTCACCGCGCGCCTGCCGCTCGATTGCGAGCGGCTGCGGCAGCCGAAGCTCGCATCGTTGCATGCGGCGGCTGACGATTTGCCGGGCAACGCGGCGGTTGCGGCCGTGCGGGAAGACGCCGGGCTGCGAAACGAAATTCGGATCAAGAAAAGTGCGTAAGCGGCGCGCTCAAAAAGACTACGGTGTGGCGGCTTCTATCGCCACTGCGGCTGCCTTGGTCGGACTGCGGCTCTGGGCGAAGGCGGCGCATCGCCCGGTCGACACGGTGGCGCTTGTCGGCGCCGTTGCCGCGAGCTTTATCATCGTCGTCAACGCCGTGTTCCTGCAATCGGGCTCGCACCCGGCGCCGTTCTTCGCCAATACGCCGCCGGCGCCGTTGCCGGCGGACGCTCGTTCCCGCGCTCCGAGCCCGGCGATCGCGAGATCCGCGGAGCCGACGGCGAGCGTGCGCCCGCCGGCCGCGGCGCGCACGCCCCAACCCGTCGCGATACGGCGCAACGACCCCATTGCCGAATTGCTCGGCTCGTCCGCGCGTGTTGCCGCGGTCCAGCGCGTTCTTTCGGAGTTCGGCTATGGTCAGGTCAAGCCGACGGGCGTTCTCGACGAAGCAACCGGCGCGGCGATCGAGAACTTCGAGCGTGAGCACGGGCTGCCGGTCACCGGGCTCGTCTCCGAGCGGCTTGTGAGCGAGCTCGCCGCGATGAGCGGACAGCCGCTCGACTAGCATTTGCGGCTCGCGGCGGCCCGAGGCATATCTCGCGCGATGCAAAGCGAGCCGTGCGATGCGCCTTAAGACCGCACTCTGGGTCTCCGCCTATCTGCGCCGCTGTCAGGTCGAGGGCGTATTCGGCGTGGTGCGCCGGCGCGGCGCGGAAGAGGCCGGCGCGGTGTTTGTTCGCATCAGCAGGCTCGACGGCACCTCGGACCTGTTCGGGCCGGCGCCGCAAAGCGCGTTCGAAGCGGCCGAAAGCGCCGCACGCGCTTTCGCGCCGAGCCTTGCCGAGCAACCCGCGCCCGACGCCGCCGTCGAAAATTATCTCGCACGCGAGGTGAAATTCGATCCCGACGTCTGGATCGTGGAGGTCGAGGATCGCGCCGGGCGCAATTTTCTCGACATCGTGCGCGGCTGACCGCGCGCTCAAGAAACGCCGCGACGCTTGATTTCGCGGGGCGGGGCGGGAGCGCGCTGCGCCGCCGCCGCCGCGGCGCGAGGGCGAGGCTGCGCTTCCTCCGCGGTGACCGGCTGATACCGCGCCTCGGCGCGTTCGCTCCCTCCGGGCAGCGCTTGCCAGATCGCCACCATGCCGGCGGCGGCCGCGGCCGGCATCTCGTCATAGAGCACGGCGAGGGCGTGAACGCGCTCGACTGAGTGGCCGACCGCGGGATTCACGAACATCAGGATCCGGTAAAGCACGTCGCGCGGCACGCCGAGCGCCTTTGCTGCCACCGCGACCGGCTCGCCGAGATCGTCGCCGACGACGCGCCGCGCCTGCGTGCGCGCGATCTGCAGCGCCGAGGCGAGATGCTGCGCGAAGTCCTCGCGGTTGCGGGCAAGCGCCGCGGTTTCGAGCCGCCGGCCGACCGACGGGTCGCGCGAAACGGCGACAAGCCAAGCCGGAATCGGCGCGACGATATCGAGGTTGAGCAGAATAAGACGGCGCTCGTGCACGTTCGCAGCAAAGAACTGTTCGTTGAGTTCGTCGGCTCTTATCGAATCGATCGCGCCCGGCGCTGCCGCGGATGGTCGGGCCTTGTAAGCGGCATTGGCTGCCGGAGAGGCTGGGTCGCCATGGCGCGGCGCCTCGCCGATTGCGGAACCGGGTGCCAAAACCGGATGCGAGCGTACCAGCGCGGCGACCTCCGGAATGTCGCCGGCAAGATATTGCAGCACCCGCGGTGGCGGAGAGGCGTGGCGCGCCAGGCGCATGGCGACGGCGATGCGCGTCGGCGCGTCCACCGCCTCGAGCAACCGCAGCGCCAGCTCCGTGTAATGGCGTTCCTCATCGGCCGTGTGCCGCAGCCTGTGGACGTAGAGATCGGTCAAAACCTGCAGCAGCGCGGGACGCATGGCGGTGCCGCCGTGGCGGCCAAACTCGGCAAGGCCGTCGAAGCCGAACGGGCTCTGAGTTTTCATCGCACGCGACCCGACCGCAAAGTCACACCACGCTCTCGTATGAACCTAAGCGGCCCGCGTTAGCGGAGCGTTAACCTTGCATGTCGCTTACTTGCAGCGAGGCCGATGCGCGAGCATCGGGGTAGGGGGTCCGCTGCCGCCAGGCAGGGACGCGGCTGGCCGCGGTCATGGGTACTGTCGTCAAGTTTCCCGACGAGGGACGCATCGTTCGTTTCGGCCGCGCCGACGCTGCGGACGAATCCGCGACCGTCATCATTCTTCCCGTCATCCGCATCGAGCGACATGGCGATCCAGGCGCAGAGGGTGCCGAACCCTACACGCCGCCGCCGGCGGACAATGGCGGACGCCGCCGCGTTCGGCGTCGCTGAACGCCTGGCGTCGATGTCGCGTACCCGCTGCCATCTCGCGACAAAACTTGCTTCCTTGGCCGGCATCGTTCTGCTGGCATTGCCTGGGTGCTCCAGCATCGGCGATTTTGGCCGGCTGGACCCGGAGATCGTCAGCGACGATATCCACGCCTGGATCGGCTGGGACGCCGCCGCGCATGCGGGCGCGCCGATCTCGACCTACCATCTGACCGAAGACGAGCAGGCGCTACGCGATCTCGCCTTTGCGCTGATCGAACCGCCCTACGACCGCATCCGCTGGGACGCCGTGGTCTATGAATACGGCACCAAGCGCGGGTTCCGGCCCGCTTTGTGGTCGCTCGATCCCGCCGTTTATTACGCCCATCTGCAGGCCGCCGGTTATCGCTCCAGCACCGGCCGCTACAACAAATTGATCGACGATATCCGCAACGACACCGTGCGCGTCGGCCCGTTCTTCGATCTCGCGCAACGGGTCCTTGATCTCGACCGCAGGCGCGAGCTGAGCCTGCAGCATCTGCCCGACCTCAGCCCGGCGGAGCAGCTCAAAGCTCGCGCCCGCATCGGCGAGAACAATCTGACCATCGCCTGGGTGGAGCTTTCATTGGCGCACCGCTGTGCCTCATATCGGTTCGGGCTCGAGCGCCTGGTCGTGGCCGAGCCGGAGCGGGTCGCAGCCGACGCCGATGTGGCGCTCACGCAACTGTATCAGCAGATCGCAGCCAACCAGCTGGTGCCGGTGCCGCCGCAATTCGGCCCGATGCCGGCCTGCGTCGCGGCGCAGGGCGCGCTGGTCGCCAAAGACTAAAGCGTGATCCGGAGAAGTGGAAACCGGTTTTCCGAAAAGATCATGCTCCACTAAAGAATTAGAGCGACGATCGCTTCAATAGAAAGCGATCGCGCTCTAGGATTTCGGCTGCGGCTCGGCGTGGCACTGCGCCGCGGCAAGCGCACGACGCGCCATCGCCATCAACCCGGGCTCGGCCGCCAGAGCCCGCAGCACAATGAGCCCGGTTTTGGTCGGCGACTCGATGATCAAACGATCGGCCGAGGTGACGTCTTCCTCCTCCGGCATCTGCGCGTGTTGCTCGGTGGTCATCAGATCGAGCTCAATGGTACGCCGTCCGGCGGCGCGGTCGTTGATCGCGTAATAGGCGACACTGTTGCGGGTATAGAACGTGACCGAGGTGTATGACTGGCTCACCGGCGCGCTGAATTTGAGCGGTGCGGCGGAGATGTCGTAGCGGCAAACCGCGACGGCGAAGGCCGGATCCATGAACGGCATGACCGAGCCTTGCGCGGTCGGCGGCGCGAGTGTCGCGATCGCATTGACCGGCGCGACCGGCGCGAGCCGCGCATAGGCGTCCTGCTTGGCCGCCTGCGGCATCGCCAGCACGGTCGACAGGTGCACGATGCCGCCAAGCACGAGCGCGGCGAGAATCCACAGCAGCGCGCGCAGGATCATGAGCAGCTCTTCTCCACGACCGCCGGCATCGGTCCTTCCTTGGTGGTGCGCGTCGCGACGCCGATCGGTGTGTCGTAGAGCCGCCACACCAGGACGAATCGCTCGATCCCGCCGGTCGGCAGCCAGTTCCCCGGACGCGCACGCGGCGCGATATTGACCGTGAAGCGGCCATTGCCCTCGCGCACCACCTCCGCGCTGGTGAAGCCGTGCCGGTCGATCGCGTTGGCGACCAGCCGGCCTTCGGGGTCGTAGAGTGTCAGCGTCCAAAAGCGGGCCGCCGGGGAAAGGCCGCTGACCGTGAAGCTGCAGCGCCCGTCGAACGGATTTCCGGCGTCGTCGGTGCGGGCATAGAAGGCGACGCCGTCGCCGGTTCCCACCGGCAGCTCGCCGGTGCGGGCAATGGTGGCGCGGGCATAGGGATCGATGTCGACCGATCCGCTGCGCGGCCACGCCGTCCAGGCGCCGATGGTCAGCGCGCCGAAGGCGACGCCGCGGGTGAGCGTCAGCCAGGTCGCACCGAGCCCGATCGCGGCTGCGAGCACCAGAGTGAAGCAGGAACCGAGAAACAGGCGCACCTTCGATCCGATGCCAGAGGGATGGTCTTGGCCAGCCTAGCCCGGCTACGCTCAATCGCCACGCGGCAGGCCGGCGGCTCGCTGGTCGGTCGCCGTCGCGACCGCGTTGGCGCGACCCTGGCGACCGTCGAGCGCGCCGAGCGTTTTCGCGGGCGGCGTCTGAGCGCCGAGCGCCCGGCTTGCGTCGTCGAGCAGACGCTCGACGCGCACCAGCGCCTCGGTTCCCTTGCGGGTAAGCAGCACTTGCTCCGGCGCCTGACCGCCGGGAAGCGTCGCCGCCGCAACCGTCGGAGCGTGCTCCGGAGGCGGCAGGCCGGGCAGCGGCCGCAGTTCGATGCCCTGATGGGCGTAGGCCATGATGTCGTGCCAGACCAGCGCCGGGATCGTGCCGCCGGTCATCCGCTTGGTGGGCGTGTAATCGTCATTGCCCATCCACACCGCGCCGCAGAAATTGCCGGTGTAGCCGACGAACCAGGCATCACGCCAGCCATTGGTGGTGCCGGTCTTGCCGGCGACCTTGACGCCGTCGAGCTGCGCGCGCTTGCCGGTGCCGTTTTCGACCACCGAATTCATCATCGCGATCATTTCCAGCGCGACTTGCGGGCTGATCACCTGCTGCGGCCGTTTGCCGTCGCGGTCGAAACGCCACACCAACTCGCCGGTGCCGGTGCGCACCTCGAGCGCGGCGTGCGGCGTGACCGACTTGCCGAGATTAGGAAAAGTCGCGTAGGCGACGGCATGCTCAAGCACGTTGACCTCGTCGGCGCCGATCGGCAGCGACGGCGTGTCAGGAAGCGGCGTCCAAATCCCGAAATTGCGCGCGGTCTGGATGATCTTGGCGCGCCCGAGTTTCGGATTGCCGTCGCCGAGCGCGATCGAGAGCTTGACCGGAATGACGTTGATCGAATTGGTGATCGCCTGGGTCAGCGTCACCGATCCGGAATAGCCGCCGGAGTAATTGTGCGGGCACCAATTGCCGATGCAGACGGGAGAATCGACGAGCACAGAGGTCGGCTTGAAGCCGTTGGCAAGCGCCGTGGCGTAGACATAGGGCTTGAACGACGACCCAGGCTGGCGCAGCGCGTCGACCGCGCGGTTGAATTGGCTCGCGCCATAGTCGCGGCCGCCGACCATCGCGCGCACTGCGCCGTCGAGATCGGCGACCACCCCGGCGGACTGGCTCGCGCCGTAATCGTGGCCGTATTGGCGCAAGGCCGCTTCGATGGCGCGCTCGGCATAGTGCTGCAGATTGACGTCGAGCGCAGTACGCACGACGAAGAAGCGCTCGGTGACGGATTTCGGGAAGGTGTCGACCAGCTTTCGCATCTCGTCGAAGGCCCAGTCGAGGTAGTAGTTCGGTGCATCTTCCTCGCGGCGGTCGATCGGCGTCGCCGGATTGCGCCGCGCGCCGTAGACCTGCCCTTCGGTCATGAAGCCGTTGTCGACCAGATTGTCGAGCACGACATTGGCGCGGGCGCGCGCGGCCGGCAGATTGGCGAGCGGCGAGAATTTCGAGGGCGCCTTGAACAGGCCGGCGAGCATCGCCGCCTCAGGCAGCGTCACGTCGCGCACTGATTTGCCGAAATAGTACTGCGCCGCGGCGTCGACGCCGAAGGCGCCGCCGCCGAGATAGGCGCGGTCGAGATAAAGCTTGAGGATCTCGTTCTTCGAGAGCCGGGTCTCGAGCCACACGGCGAGGAACGCCTCGTTGATCTTGCGCTCGAGCGTGCGCTCGTTCGACAGAAACAGGTTCTTGGCAAGCTGCTGGGTGATGGTCGAGCCGCCTTGCACCACGCCGCCGGCCTTGGCGTTGGTCATCAAAGCGCGGAAGGTGCCGTAGAAGTCGATGCCGAAATGCTCGAAAAAGCGCCGATCCTCGGTGGCTAGCACGGCCTTGATCAGGTGATCGGGCATATCCTCGAGCGGCACCGAATCATTGTGCTTGATGCCGCGATTGCCGACCTCGTTTCCATAGCGGTCGAGGAAAGTGACCGCGAGGTCGGATTTCTTGAGCCAGTCCTCGTCCGAGGTCTCGCGGAAGGCCGGGATGGCCAGCGCCAGCATGAGCATGAGGCCGCCGGTGCCGAGCGTCGCGCCCTCGGACAGCGGCTCGATCAGAAGCCAGCGCCGCCAGCCGGCGATGTGGCAACGATCCATGACCGCGGTGAAGCGCTCATAGAGTTCGCGCGTCCATTTGATGCTGGCGAATACGGCGGTATCGATCCGCGCGTCGATGTCGAGCGCGAGCCGCCTGAGTTTGAGCCGCCAGTCGTCACCCGAATCGGGAAACAGGTCCGTCAAAATTCGGCACTCCGGGCGCGGGTTCGGGCGTCAATCATGGGCCCGCCGACAGGCGGCCGCGGCAAGATTTAGCCGACGCGATGCGCCCGGCCAATGACACCGCGGGCACAGGGTGAATGGAAATTTGGGGTAAATAGGGCATATGAGTGAGATGCCGGCAACGTGTTCCTTGGGAGGCCGTGCCGGGCGCGGCGGACGATGCCGGTCCCGGCCGCAAATGGTGAGCGAGATGGCAGGCGGTGACAACCCCGAATCGGTTCCGTTCTGGCGGCGCAAGTCGTTGCAGGAAATGACCGATTTGGAATGGGAAAGTCTTTGCGACGGATGCGGCCGCTGCTGCCTCAATAAGCTCGAAGAGGAGGGCACCGACCGCACTTATTATACCGATGTCGGCTGCCGGCTCCTCGACGACAAAAGCTGCCGCTGCCGCGACTACGCGCACCGGCTGGAAAAGGTGGACGACTGCGTGCAGCTCACGCCGGAGAGCCTGAAAACCATCACCTGGCTGCCGCCATCCTGCGCCTATGTCCTGGTCGGGCAGGGGAAGGACCTCTACTGGTGGCATCCCCTCGTCTCCGGCGACCCGGGGAGCGTGCATGCCGCGGGTGTGTCGGTGCGCGGCCGGGTGCGCGCCAGCGAAAAGGATGTTTCCGACGACATGCTCGAGGACTACGTCGTGCGCTGGCCGCTCAAGCTGCCAAAGCGGGCGCTGCGGCGCTGACACCCAGCTACGACGCCGGCGTGAGCGCGGACCCCAAGCCGCGCGCGGTCTCCACGATCCAATCGGCGTATGGCGCAAGCGCGGTGACGCCGGTAACGCCGCCGCAGCCGCCGCCCATATTTGGGCCGGTTGACCAGCTGACGAGGCCGACCACGGCCAAGCCATCGCCATTGCCGCGCAAAGCCGGGGCGCCGGAATCGCTGGTGCAGGCCCCGAGGCCGGCGCGCTTGCCTCTGGTGCGCGGATCGACCAGCCGGATTTGCAAAGCGTCGGGTCCGGTGGCGGCAACGAGCGCCGCCGCCCGCAGCATGCCGCCGCTGTCGGCCTTGCCGCGCATGGCGACGCCATAGCCCGCCACCGTGATGAGTTCGCCGGCAGCGGCCGGCGGCGTCCGCATGTCGAGCGGCAAAGGCAAAAATTGCGGCGCGAGCGGGCCGACAAGCTTGAGCAGCGCGATGTCGGCAGTGGGGAGATGGGCGAAAAGCTTTTTCAGCTCGAATTGCGGATGCCGCGCGATACGCGCGATCTCCTTTAACGCCGTCTCGCGCCCGCTTTCGGCATCGACGAATTGGTACTGCGCGCCCGGCTGCGCGCAATGCGCCGCGGTCAGCAAAAGGTCGCGCGCGATCACGGTCGCCGTGCACAGTGTGCCGTATGAGCCGACGACCATGACGACCGATCGGGTCAGGATTGCTGGCGCCGGCGGGGCGCCGCCGACAATGGCCAGCGCCGGGCTGATCGAGAGGCAAGCGAGCGCGGCGGCGACGATACGCAGTCGTTTCATTTGCTCCAGTCGGGTTAGCTATTCAGGCGACGGGCGATTGTCGGTTCATCCGGCCGCCTGAGGCTGGGGCTCTGACCCGGCCTTGGCGAGAGGCTTGTTGCCCGATTATCGTATCTATATTTCGGGGCGAGGAAGGGCGAAAACCGGGCCAGGCGTAACGGGTTAGTTGGGCTCAAATGCCGCAATCCGCCGTTCAGCCTTGGTTCACTCAGGAGCGCCCAAGGAAGGCGCAAGGAAACTTGCATGGGTGCCGCCGGACGCATTGTCGCCGCCGGGTTGCTGATTCTGGCCAGCGCCGTTGCGTCTGCTTGGGCCGAGGAGGCGGTGCATCCCGCCCACGCGATCGAGCTGACGCATGGTTGCCCTAGCCAGAAGGAGCGCCGCGCCTTGGTCGAAAGCGGCTCGGTCGTTCGCCTTGCCGCCGCCATGCACGCGGTGCGCAGTCACGTTGCCGGGACCTTGGTGCGTGCGCGGCTTTGCCGCCGCCCCGAGGGCTTGGTCTATCTGCTGACCGTGCTGGCCCACGACGGCAAGGTGGCGCGGCTCACCGTCGATGCCGCCAAGGGCACGCTGGTGAGCGGCCGTTAAGCGGAGTTTGTCTTGCGCCTTCTCGTTGTCGAGGATGATCCCGATCTCAATCGCCAGCTCGCGACCGCGTTGACCGATGCCGGTTACGTCGTCGACCGCGCCTTCGACGGCGAGGAAGGTCATTACCTCGGCGAGAGCGAGCCCTACGACGCCGTCATTCTCGACATCGGCCTGCCGAAGATGGACGGAATCTCGGTGTTGGAGGCTTGGCGCCGCGCCGGCCGCGCCATGCCGGTGCTGATCCTGACTGCGCGCGACCGTTGGAGCGACAAGGTCCAGGGTTTCGACGCCGGCGCCGACGATTACGTCGCCAAACCCTTCCATCTGGAAGAGGTGCTGGCGCGGGTACGCGCGTTGTTGCGCCGCTCCGCCGGTCACGCCAAAAGCGAATTCACCTGCGGGCCGGTGCGGCTCGACACCCGCACCGGCCGTGTCGCCGTCGAGGGTAATCCGGTCAAGCTCACCTCCCATGAATACCGGCTGCTCTCCTATCTGATGCACCATACCGGCCGCGTGGTGTCGCGGACCGAGCTCGTTGAACATCTCTACGATCAGGATTTCGACCGCGATTCGAACACTATCGAGGTGTTCGTTGGCCGCATCCGCAAGAAGCTCGGGGTCGATGTGATCCAGACGGTACGCGGTCTCGGTTATTTGCTGACGCCGCCCGATGCGCGCTAATTCGCTCGCGTTTCGACTGTTTCTGTGGGCGACCGGCTGGACGGTGGTCATTCTCATCGTCACCGGCATCGTCTTGTCCTCGCTCTACCGCCAGGCCGTCGAGCGCGCCTTCGACCACCGCCTGGATGTCTATTTGCGGACCCTGGTCGCCGACGTGGCCTCGCCCGAGGAGGGCAACGACAAGTTCCCGCAGTCGATCGGCGAGCCGCTTTTCGAGCTTCCTTTGTCGGGCTGGTATTGGCAGGTCACGCGGCTCGATACCCCGAAGCCGGAAATGCACTCCTCGCGCTCGCTGTGGGATTCGAACCTGCCACGGCTGCCTGACAACACGGACGCCGCGACGCTCTCCGCCGGCTACCAGAAAGGCTACGCGCAAGGCCCCGAGGAGGTGAGGCTGCGCCTCGTCGAGCGCAATATCGACCTCGGCGACGATGGCCGCTATCTGATCGAGGTGGCCGGCAACGCGTCGGAGATCGACGAGGAGATGCTCAGCTTCGACCGCGTCATTGGCGCGACCTTCGCCGTGCTCGCCGGCGCGCTGCTGCTGACCACGGCGCTGCAGGTTCGCTTCGGGTTGTTCCCACTCAAGCGCATTTCCGAAAGTCTCGCCGCGATCCGCTCCGGGCGCGCCGAGCGCCTGGAGGGCGAATTTCCGGTCGAGATCGCCTCGCTCGCCCGCGAGACCAATGCTCTCCTCGACGCCAATCGCGAGATCGTCGAGCGCGCGCGCACCCATGTCGGCAATCTCGCCCATGCGCTGAAGACGCCGCTCTCGGTCATCTTCAATGAGGCGGCGGCAAGAAGCGGCGATCCGCTGGCGAAAAAGGTGCTGGAGCAGACCGAAATCATGCGCGATCAGGTGGCGCGCCAGCTCGAGCGCGCCCGGCTGGCGGCGCGTTTCACCGTCGTCGGCACCTTGATCGATGTCCCGCCGGTCGTCACCGCGCTGGCGCGCACCATGGAAAAGCTGCATCGCGAGCGCGACATCGCCATCGCCGTCGACGCGCCCGAACATTCCTATTTCCGCGGCGAAGGCCAGGATCTCGAGCAGATGGTCGGCAACCTCGTCGACAATGCTTGCAAATGGGCGCAATCGCGGGTGGCGATCGAAGTGGTAGCCGACCGGCCCGCGGGCCAAGACAAGCCGCGCGTGCGCATCATCGTCGACGACGACGGGCCCGGTCTTTCGCCTTCGGAACGCGAACAGGTGGCGCTGCGCGGCCAAAGGCTCGATGAGAGCAAGCCCGGCTCCGGCCTCGGCCTCTCTATCGTCGTCGAGCTCGCAAGCCTCTATGATGGCGTCCTTTCGCTCGGCACCGCGCCGATTGGGGGGCTGCGTGCGGAGCTTGCGCTGCCCGGCGGCCAGGTCGCACCCTAGGAGGCTGCCGGGCGCGGGCAGCCGACAGAGTTTCGCCCCAATCATTGCGTGTGTGTTTGGCGTCAATACGCGCGGTGCAGGGCGCCGCGGCGTCTTTTGGGGACGGTATGCAGGCGATCAAGGTCATCTCGGCTGCGTTGGTGGGCCTGAACGTTGCCGCCTGCTCGGCCGATTCCGGACCTAAAGAGGCTGGGGGCACGGCGGCTGGCGTGGTGACTGGGGGCGTGATTGGCAATCTCATTGGCGGCCGATCCGGCAACCGCGTGGCGGGGACCTTGATCGGCGCCGCGGTCGGCGGCTTCCTCGGCAACCGCATCGGCGCCGCGCTTGACGACGACGACAAACGGCGCGCTTATGCCGCGCAGATGCAGGCCCTGGAAACCGGACCGTCCGGTGCTCCGGTCGCCTGGCGCAACCCGGACTCCGGCCGCTACGGCAATGTGGTGCCGGGCCCGGTCTCCGAGATCAACGGCGCCTCCTGCCGGCAATACACGCACACGATCTACATCGATGGCCAGCCGCAGGTGCAGCGCGGCACCGCCTGTCGCAATCCCGACGGCACCTGGACGACCGTGGGCTAAGCGCCCGCGCCACGCGGTTTTTCACCGCGGAATCCTGACATTTTGGGTAACGCCTTCTTAAGCGCCGGCCGACTAGAAAGGTATCGGGCGCCGTCCAGGCGAGGTGTGTGTTTCTCCATGACGAGCGGCGGGCAGCAATCCACCGAGCGGCTGCGCGACTATCTGCGGACTCTCACGCCAGAGGCCCGGGCCATGCTCATCGCCGAGCTTGAGCGCGGCTTGCTGCGCGGCGAAGAGGTCGCCGGCAACGATCTGGTGCTGCAGGAGTTGCGTCGCGCGATCCGCGGCGCGGAGCATTCGGCACCGCGCGTCGGCGATGCGGCTCGGCTGTTCTTCGCGCCGCTCGAGCCATTCCTTACCGACGATGCCGTGGATCATAAGCGCGTCGGACGCCTCGCGCGCGTGTCCCTCGATCCGATTTGGGGGTGGATCGGCCGCGATCTGATGCCGGCCGAAGCCAGAACGCTGAGCCAGGACATCAACCGCTCATTGGTTGCCGATGACAGGGTGAAAGCCGACCAGTTGACCCGCGTCCTGCAAGACCGGGCGATCCAGCGCGTCCGCGAAACGATCGACGCGGTTGCCGGTGATGATAAGGCACGCCGACGCCTCGCCGTTCAGGTCGGCACGCCGCGGGCGCTCGATGATCTCAACACCGTCACCCGCGTGCTCGCGATCCGCGACGTGCTCGGCGACCTGGCGCGCCGATTGCCGGACCACATGCGGACTTTCGAGCGCGAGCAGATCGACGCGGTGAAGGCGCTGCTCGACGGCGCGACCTCGCCGCGATCGCCGGAGGGCGCCGCGCGCAAGGCGGACGTCTTCCTTTATGGCCTCGTCCTGGTCATGGGCCGCATCGAGGCGCCGTGGCAGCTCATCCGTATCGCTTCCCGTGCCGCCGAGAGCGACGACACCGCCCGGGTCTCGGAAACGCCGTTTGCGGTCGCGGTTACGATCGTGCTCAGCGAGGTCGAATGCATGGTGCGCGAGTTGCGCGTGCAGCTGAAGGCGCATCGTCGGGTCACCTCGCTGCTCAAGGGATTGCACGACGCGGCGCGCGGCTTGCGTACCGAACTCGACCTCTCCGTCGATTCGCCTTGGAGCCGGCAGCTCACAGCAATCCGCACCGAGATTTCCAACCTGCTCAAGACCGAGATCGATGCGGCGCCGGGCCGCGTCCGCCGCCTGTTGCGGCCGCGGCCGGGAAAGGAGATCGTTCCGGGCTCGCTTCTTGATGCGATCGACGTCGGCGATGCCGAAATCCTGGTCGATCTCGTCGGCGCCTGTCATCGCTACGCCAGCGAGCTCGCGATCAATGAGGCCACGATGCGCAGCTACGTCGAGCTGCGCGAATACCTGGAGACCGGCACCAAGGTGCTGCTCGACACGTTGCGCCAGGCCGGCGACGGCGACCGCCCGTTCCGTCAATCGCAGGTCGAAGCCGCGGTCCGGTTTTGCCGGACGCTGTTCGGCGCCGACTATGCTGGGCTCTTGGCCAAAGCCGCCGAGATGGCGGTGCAGGCCGGCTCTGCCGACCGCAAATCGGTACGGGCGTGATCGAGGCCCGGTCGCCGACGGCCGCCCTCGGTTGCCGCAGCGCTCAATTGCCGCGCCATGGCTCCCATTGCCGCCGCATTGACGCCGTGATGATGTAGCCGCCCCTTGGGCAGCAGCGCCTTCCGCTGCGGTTGCCGCCGGGCCGATGGTTGTGGGCGCCATGATCTTGTTTTTGGTTTTTGCGTCGATGACCGTGGCGGCGATCCTCGCCGTCTTGTGGCCGTTGGCGCGCAGCCCGCGCAGCGGGCGCGGCGGCAGCGACCTTCTGGTCTACAAGGATCAATTGCAGGAGATCGACCGCGATCGCGCTGCCGGGCTGATCGGCGAAGCCGAGGCCGAAGCAGCGAGGCTCGAAGTGTCGCGCCGGCTCCTCGTCGCCGCCGACCACGAGGCGCCGGCTGCGTTCGTCGCCGCCGCGCCGCGGAATTTGCGCCGCCGCCGGGCCGCCGCGGTGGCGGCATTGGTCATTTTGCCGCTCGGGCCGCCGAGCCTTTACTTCGCGCTCGGCTCGCCCGATCTCCCGGGAGAGCCGGCGTTCGCGCGCGTCACCTCACCGCAGGGCGATCAGTCGATTGCAAGCCTCGTCAGCCAGGTCGAGGCGCACCTCGCCCGCAATCCCAATGATGGCTCCGGCTGGGAAGTGATCGCCCCGGTCTATATGCGCCTCGGCCGCTTCGACGACGCCGTCGAGGCGCGGCGCAAATCGCTGGCGCTCAACGGCGCGACCGCAACGCGGGAATCCGATCTCGGCGAGGCGCTGGCGGCTGCCTCAGACGGCATGGTCACCGCCGAGGCCAAGGATTTGTTCGAACGCGCTGTGGCCAGCGATCCGCACGAAGCCAAGGCGCGGTACTTTCTCGGTCTCGCGGCCGAGCAGGACGGCAAGGCCGATGCCGCCGCCGCGATCTGGCGTTCGCTCCTTGCCGACGCGCCGCCCGCGGCGCAATGGACCGAATTCGTCCGCGGCGCGCTGGCCCGCGTCGCCCGTGTGCCGGTCGCGGCAGCAGGGCCGAATACCGATGACCTGGCGGCGGCCTCGACGCTGAGCGATGACCAGCGCCGCGACATGATTCGCGGCATGGTCGCGCGGCTCGCGGATCGGCTGCAAAATGACGGCGGCGACGTCGAGGGCTGGCTGCGTCTGGTGCGTTCCTATGTCGTGCTCGGCGATCGCGACGGGGCGCGCGGCGCTGCCGCCGACGCCAGGCGAGCGCTCGCCGGCCGTCCCGACGAGGTCAGGCGGATCGACGATCTCGTCAAGGGACTGGGTCTCGAAGGCTGACGGCCGGGATCATGCGGACACCAGCACAATGACGCGCAAGCGCCGGCGTCTCGTCTTGATCGGCGGCGGGCTTGGCGTGCTCGCGATCGCGGTCGCGCTCGTGCTCGGTGCGTTGCGCGACACTATCGTGTTTTTCAACTCGCCAAGCGACGTAGCCGACAAGCACGTCGCGCCCGGAGCGCGCATCCGGCTCGGCGGACTGGTGCAGCCGGGCAGCCTGGTGCGCGGCGACAATCTGAAAATCCGGTTCGAAGTGACCGACGGCAAGAGCAGATTGCCGGTCGCCTATCAGGGCGTGCTGCCCGACCTATTCCGCGAGGGCCAGGGCGTCGTTGCCGAAGGCTCGCTCGACGCCGGCGGTGTGTTCAACGCCGACACCATCCTCGCCAAGCACGACGAGACCTACATGCCGAAAGAGGTCGCCGACGCTTTGAAAAAGTCGGGGCATTGGAAGGACGCCTACGGCCAGCGTGGCGCCGTGGCGGCAGGCGGAAAGAGCCCATGATCGCCGAACTCGGACACTACGCGCTGATGCTGGCGCTGGGGCTTGCCCTCATTCAGGGCTCGATGCCGATCCTCGGCGCGCGCAGCAACGACCCGGTGCTGATGAGCATTGCGGCGCCGGCGGCGCTCGCGCAGTTTGCCTTTGTCGCGACGGCGTTTGCCGCGCTGGCGATCTGCTACGTCACCTCCGACTTCTCCGTGCTCAATGTCTACGAGAATTCGAACTCGACAATGCCGCTCATTTACCGGCTTACCAGCGTGTGGGGGAATCACGAAGGCTCGATGATGCTGTGGGTCTTCATCCTCGCTTTCTTCGGCGCGCTGGTCGCCGCCTTCGGCGGCAATTTGCCCGCGGTGCTCAAGGCCAACGCGCTTGGCGTCCAGGCCTGGATCGCCGCCGCCTTCCATTTGTTCATTCTCACCACGTCGAATCCGTTCCTGCGCCTTGTCGAAGCGCCGTTCGAGGGGCGCGACCTCAACCCGATCCTGCAGGACCCCGGTCTCGCCTTCCATCCGCCGCTCCTCTATCTCGGCTATGTCGGGTTCTCGATCGCCTTCTCGTTCGCGATCGCCGCGCTGCTCGAGGGCCGCATCGACGCCGCCTGGGCACGCTGGGTGCGGCCCTGGGTACTGGGCGCCTGGATGTGCCTGACGCTGGGAATCGCCGGCGGTTCGTACTGGGCTTACTACGAACTGGGCTGGGGCGGTTTCTGGTTCTGGGATCCGGTCGAAAATGCTTCGCTGATGCCCTGGCTCGCAGGCACCGCGCTCTTGCATTCCGCGGTCGTGATGGAAAAGCGCGGCGCACTGAAAGTCTGGACCATCCTGCTTGCGATTCTCGCGTTTTCGTTGTCGCTGATCGGCACCTTCCTGGTGCGCTCCGGCGTGCTCACCTCGGTGCATGTCTTCGCCGTCGATCCAAGGCGCGGCATCTTCATCCTGGCGATTCTGATGGTGTTCATCGGCGGGGCGCTGCTCCTCTACGCGGTGCGGGCGCCGTTGCTCAAACAGGGCGGCCTGTTCGCGCCGATCTCGCGCGAAGGTGCGCTCGTTCTCAACAATCTGTTTTTGACGACGGCCTGCGCCACCGTGTTCGTCGGCACGCTCTATCCGCTGGCGCTCGAAGCCTTGACCGGGGAGAAGATTTCCGTCGGGCCGCCGTTCTTCAACATGACGTTCGGCCCGCTCTTGGTCCCGCTGTTGCTGATCATGCCGTTCGGCCCGTTGCTTGGCTGGAAGCGCGGCGACCTCGCGGGCGCGGCGCAACGCCTGTTCGCAGCCGCGGCGCTCGGCATCGTCGCGGTGGCGGCTGCGCTGGCGCTCCAGCATGGCGGTCCGGTGCTGGCGCCGTTCGGCATCGGGCTCGCGGTCTTTGTCATGGCCGGCGCTCTCGTCGATATTGCCGAGCGCACGATGTTTCTGCGCGTGCCGTTCGCAGCGGCGCTGCGTCGCGCCGCCGGATTGCCGCGGTCGGCCTGGGGCACCGCGCTTGCGCATTTCGGCATCGGCGTCACCGTGTTTGGCATCGTCGCCGTCACCGCCTGGAGCAGCGAGCGCGTCGCCGCGCTCAAGCCGGGAGACACCCTCGATGTCGCCCATTACCGGCTCACCTTCGACGGATTATTCAATCGGGCAGGCCCGAACTATCGTGACCTCGTCGGTCATTTCACCGTACGTCGCGCGAGCGGCGACCTTCTCGGCGCCATGGAGCCGAGCCGGCGCACGTTCCCCGCCCGCAACATGGCAACGACCGAAGCGGCGCTGATGACGCGTCGCGTCAGCCAGCTCTATCTGTCGATCGGCGATCCGAACCCGGACGGCGCCATCCCGGTCCGGCTCTACTTCAAGCCGCAAGTGCTGATGATCTGGCTCGGCGCCGTCATCATGTTTATCGGCGGCGCGCTGTCGCTGTCGGACCGGCGGTTGCGCATCGGCGCGCCGCGGGCGGCGAAATCGCGAGCGTCACTCCAGGCGGCGGAGTAAGAACCGTGGCGTCTTTACGCGTTCTCCTTCCGGCGATGACGATTTGTTTGAGCCTGTTGGCGGTGGTCTCGGCGTCACTGCCGCTCGCCGCGGTCGAGCCCAACGAGACGCTGGCGAACCCGACGCTGGAAGCGCGCGCGCGGACGCTGTCCAAGGAATTGCGCTGCATGGTGTGCCAGAATCAGTCGATCGACGATTCCGAGGCGCCGCTCGCGCATGATCTGCGCGTTCTGGTGCGTGAGCGCCTCAAGGCCGGCGACAGCGACGCCGAGGTGATGGATTTCCTCGTCGCGCGCTATGGCGAGTTCGTGCTGCTCAAGCCTCGTCTGTCGTGGCACACCGCGCTGTTGTGGGGCCTGCCGCCCGCTGCGCTCGTGATCGGGATGACGCTCGCACTCGCCTTGGTCCGGCGAAGGCGGATGGCACCGGCGGTGCCGGAGCCGAACCTGACGCCCGCCGAAGAAGCGCGATTATCGGATCTGTTGCGCGACTGAAATCGCGATCATCGGGAACCGTCTCGGTCGGTTTCCGCGCCGCCTGCCGACCCGCGGCCGCTGCGCCGCGCGACCCGGCTGCTTGCATCAACATCCTGTTTTTGCAGGAGAATTGTGCACGCCGCGGCATTACCAAGTTTTAATGCGGGGGAAATCGCCCGGTAATGCGACGAGCCCCACATTCCCATCAAGTGTTGGATCCCAAGCCACCGTCGTTGCGAGACGGGACAACGATTCTGGAGATGGCTCATGAACGACAATAACCAAGCTCGGCATCGCGGTTTGTCGGCACGACGCATCGCGCTCTTGGCAACGACGATCGCCGGCCTCGGCGCGGTGACAGTCTTTGCTCCCTATGCGCCGCAAGTCGATTTCTTTACCGGCGCTGCCCATGCGCAGAACCTGACACAGCAGGCCCAGCAGCTCCCGCAACGTCCCGTCGGCTTTGCCGACATCGTCGAGAAGGTCAAACCGGCCGTCATCTCGGTGCGGGTCAAGATGGAGCGCCCGGTTACGTCCGGGCTAAGCAATGACGAGCTTCCGTTCCCGCCCGGCTCGCCGTTCGACCGTTTCTTCCGCCGCTTCGGCATGCCCAATGGCGGCGAGGGCGGCCATGAGATCGTTACCGGCCAAGGCTCCGGTTTCTTCATCACCGCCGACGGCTATGCCGTTACCAACAATCACGTCGTGCAGAATGCGGAGACCGTCCAGGTCACGACCGACGACGGCAAGAGCTACGGCGCCAAGGTGATCGGCACCGACCCGCGCACCGATCTTGCCCTGATCAAGGTCGACGGCACTGACTTCCCCTACGTGAAGCTCGGCGACACCGCGCCGCGCGTCGGCGATTGGGTGCTCGCGGTCGGCAATCCGTTCGGCCTCGGCGGCACCGTCACCGCCGGCATCGTCTCGGCCCGCGGCCGCGATATCGGCACCGGGCCCTATGACGACTTCATCCAGATCGACGCACCGGTCAACAAGGGCAATTCCGGCGGTCCGGCCTTCGACGTCGAAGGCAATGTTATCGGCGTCAATACCGCGATCTTCTCGCCCTCCGGCGGTTCAGTTGGCATCGCCTTCGCCATACCCGCCGAGACGGTCAAGGGCGTGGTCGCGCAGTTGCGCGACAAAGGCAGCGTCACCCGCGGCTGGATCGGGGTGCAGATACAGCCGGTGACGCCGGAAATCGCCGACAGCCTCGGCTTGAAGAAGTCGACCGGCGCTCTGGTCTCCGAGCCGCAGCACGACAGTCCCGCAGCCAAGGCTGGAATCCAGAGCGGCGACGTCATCACCTCGGTCGACGGCACCCCGGTCCACGACGCCCGCGAGCTGGCGCGGCGAATTGGCACGATGAATCCCGGCACCACGGTCAAGCTTGGGTTGTTCCGCGACGGTCAGGAAAGGACCGTGTCGCTGACCCTCGGCACGCTGCCGAACCAGAAGCAGGCGGCGAATGAGGACCAGCACCAGGCGCCCGACAGCGACGTGCCCAAGCTTGGGCTCACGCTCGCTCCCGGCAGCAAGGCGGCCGGCTCCGACGGCAAGGGCGTGCTCGTAACCGCGGTCGATCCGAACGGCATCGCCGCCGATCATGGCTTCCAGGTCGGTGACCTGATCCTCGATGTCGGCGGCAAATCAGTTTCGAGCCCGAGCGACGTGCGCAATCAGGTCGCCGATGCGCGCAAGGAAGGCAAGCACACGCTGTTGTTTCGGGTGAAGTCAAACGAGGGCACGCGCTTCGTCGCTCTGCCCCTCGGCAACGCCTAAGGAGCATGGTTTCGGAAGGCCGGATCCGCTTTCCGATCATGCTCGAACGAATGGGGCGATCCGCCGGCATCCGTCGCCCCCGCTGGCGGGCGTACCCTGGGGACGGGCCGCAAGGCCCGTCCCCGCAGAATACCGACTCTGCCTCCGGCATCCGTCGCCCCCGCCGGGGGTGGAGTCGGTCGAGGGGGCAGTGAGCTAGCCGCTCGCTGCCCCCTCAATTTGTCTCGCGCTCCCGATGTTGCCGGCAGCGGCTTGCAAGATGATATGATTTGCCGATGGCAGGCCATCGGCCGCCAGCGGTTTCTCGGGCCCGGCAACATCATGCGTCTTCTCATCATCGAGGACGATCGCGACGCGGCCGACTATCTGGTCAAGGCGTTGCGCGAGGTCGGCCATATTGCCGACCAATCCACCGACGGCGAGGAGGGCCTCGCGCTCGCGCTCGAGGGGCAATACGACGTGCTGATCGTCGACCGCATGCTGCCGAAGCTCGATGGTCTCTCCGTCATTGCCGCGTTGCGCGGCAAGTCGGTGGAAACGCCGGTGCTCATCCTCTCCGCGCTCGGGCAGGTCGATGACCGCGTCAAGGGGTTGCGCAGCGGCGGCGACGATTACCTCGCCAAGCCTTACGCGTTCTCGGAATTGCTGGCGCGCATCGAAGCGCTCGCCCGTCGGCGCGCGAGCCGCGGCGAGGAGACCGTGTATCGCGTCGCCGATCTCGAGCTCAACCGGTTGTCGCACGAGGTCAGCCGCGCCGGCCAGGAGCTGCAGTTGCAGCCGCGCGAATTCCGCCTGCTCGAATATCTGATGCGGCACGCCGGCCAGGTGGTAACCCGCACCATGCTCTTGGAGAATGTGTGGGACTATCATTTCGACCCGCAGACCAACGTCATCGATGTACATATTTCGCGGCTGCGCTCGAAGATCGACAAGGGTTTTGCGCTGCCGCTTTTGCATACGGTGCGCGGCGCCGGATATATGATCCGCGAGGGTGCGCGCTGATCCGGCTCCGCCCGATCGCCGCGCGGCAGCGCCAACGCTCGGATCGCTACTTCGCTGCGGCGTCCTGCGTTTTGGGCTCGCCAAGCACGCCGCGGGAAAACAGCGCGTCGATCTTCTCGCGCGCGATGCCCCAATCCATGAGCGCGGACCGCGACCCTTCGCCGAGCCCGCGCGGCGGGCTCGGGCGGCCGGCGGGCGTCCGGCTGAATCGCGGAGCAGGGCCGGGCTGCACCACGCCCTCGACCTCGACGAAGCTGCCGCGCGCGACATTATGCGGGTGGTGCGGCGCTTCGGCGATGGTGAGCACCGGAGCAAAGCACGCATCCGTTCCTTCGAGCAGCGCGCACCAGTCGTCTCGGCTGCGCGTCTTGAAAAGCTTTTCCAGCCGGCTGCGCACCGCCGGGCCGTCGTCGGTCGTGTAGGGCAGACCCAGCCGCTCGAACAGGACTTCACGGAATTTGAGCTCGATCGGCGCGATCGAGATGAAGCGGCCATCCGCACACTCGTAGACCTCGTAGATTGCCGATCCGGAATCGAGGAGGTTCGTCCCGCGCTCGAGCTTGTGCAGGCCCGCGGCGTACATGCCGTAGAACGCGGTCATTAGCGAGGCGGCACCCTCGGTCATTGCCGCATCGACGATCTGGCCCTTTCCCGACCGTTGCGCCTCGACCATGGCGCAGGCCAAGCCGAAGGCGAGGTAAAGCGCACCGCCGCCGAAATCCGCGGCCAGATTCAAAGGCGGGGTTGGCTTTGATCCGGCCCGGCCGATGGCTGCGAGCGCGCCGGTCAGCGCGAGGTAATTGAGGTCGTGGCCGGCTGCCTGCGCGAGCGGACCCGATTGCCCCCATCCGGTCATGCGGCCATAGACGAGACGCGGATTTCGCGCCAACGCCTCTTTTGGGCCGAGGCCGAGCCGCTCCATCGTGCCCGGGCGGAAGCCTTCGATCAGCGCGTCGGCTTTATCGATCAAATCGGCGGCGAGCGCGATCCCCTCCTTGTGCTTGAGATCGATCGCCACCGATGGGCGCCCCCGGCTCAGCAAGCCAAACCGTGTAGGCATGCCGATGCCGAGCCCGCTCGGAGCGAGCCGGTCGATGCGGATGACATTGGCGCCGAGATCGGCGAACAGCATTGCCGCCATCGGCGCCGGTCCGATACCGGCAAATTCGACGATACGAATTCCCGCGAGAGGTCCCATCGTGATGGATCCGACTTTGCCTCTTTAACCTTTCAGGTTTTTCATTGGCTTCCAAGCAAGTACTCTGGCAATGGATCAGGCGGAGAAGGAGTGTTTGCCCGACTCCTTGTCAACTTGAACACCTTATTTCACTTTGGGCCGGAAGATAGAGGCCTCGATCCGTGACCGCGCTCGGCAAGCTTCTCCGCACCACCGCGTTTCAGCTGACGCTGGCCTATCTGCTGATTTTCATCGTGTTCGCGATGTCGCTGCTCGGCTACTTCGCGCTCAACACGCGCCGGTTGATCACCGAGCAGATCACCCACCGCGTCAATACCGAAATCAATGGGCTGAGCGAGCAATACGAGCAAGGCGGCATCCGGCGGCTGGTCATCGTCGTTGAGTTGCGCTCGCGTCGTCCGGGCTCGAGTCTTATTCTCCTGACCACTCCGACCGGAGAGACGCTCGCTGGCAACGTCGAATCGCTCGAACCCGGCGTGCTTGATCATCCGGGCTGGCTCGAGATTCCGTATCGTCGGGTCGAGGCGTCGGAGGATGTCGAGCACCGCGCCCTGGTGCGGGTCGTCGACATTCCTGCCGGCTTCCATTTGCTGGTCGGACGCGATCTCGAGGAGCGCGAACGCATCTATGCGATCATCGCCAATGCCGGGCGGTGGTCGTTCGCGCTTGTGGTCGTGCTCGGGCTCGCCGGTGGATTCTTCGTCAGCCGCCGGGTGCTCAAACGGATCGACGCCATGACCGGAACCGCGCAAACCATCATGGCCGGCGACCTTTCCGGCCGGTTGCCCATCGCCGGCACCGGCGACGAGCTCGATCGGCTTTCCGACAACGTCAATGCCATGCTGGAGCGGATCGAGGCGCTGATGCGCGGCCTCAAGGAAGTCTCCGACAACATCGCTCACGATCTCAAGACGCCGCTGACCCGATTGCGCAACCGTTGCGAGGAGGCCTTGCGCGGCGCCCGCGGCGAGGCCGATTTCCGCGCCGCGCTGGAGGCGACCATCGCGGAGTCCGACGAGCTCATTCGTACTTTCGACGCGCTACTGATGATCGCACGCGCCGAGTCCGGCCAGGCGCGCGACAACATGACCGAATTCGATGCCGCCGAGGTGGCGCGTGGCGTCGGTGAGCTGTACGAGCCGCTTGCAGAGCACAAGGGATTGATGCTCACCATCGATGCGCCCGGTGCCGCGCCGGTCCGCGGCAATCGCGAGCTGGTGAGCCAGGCGTTGGCCAATCTCGTCGACAACGCGATCAAATATGCCAGTCCGGAGACGAGCAAGATCAACGGCGCGCCGGCCGAGATTGTGGTCGGAGCCGGGCGCGAGGGCGGGCGCATCACGCTGTCGGTAGCCGATCACGGCCCCGGCATTCCCGCCGCCGATCGCGGCCGCGTCGTCGAGCGCTTCGTGCGCCTCGAACAGAGCCGCTCGGCGCCGGGCTCCGGCCTCGGGCTCAGCCTCGCGTCGGCCGTGGCGCGCCTGCATGGCGGCGAGCTCAAGCTCGAGGATAATGCGCCGGGGCTCAAAAGCATGATCGTGTTGCCGAGCGCCGGCCCGCCGGGGACGTGATGAAGCGGCCCGCGCGCGCCAAACAGCCGAAGCAAAATATCGATCAGAGGGCCTTGGTCCGGCGGTTGGCAGGCGCGCTGCCCCGGCCGATGGCAAAAGCGCGCAAGGCGGTCTCCGAATGGCTCTCAGGGGCCGGTCGAGGAACATCAGCTAAGACGCTGAAATCGCTGATCGAAGACCATCGGACGCTGGCGAGCGTTTTGGCCGGCATTGTCGAAGCCGCGCCGTATTTGCGGGACCTCATCAGCGCGGACCCGCCACGGACCGCGCGGCTTCTCACGCGCGAGCCCGAAGCGGCGCTCGCGGCGCTTCTCGCCGAGACCTATCGCGCCGGCGCAGCCGCGCCGGAGCGCGATGCGCTGATGCGGATTCTGCGCCGCATGAAAGCGGAGGCGGCGCTCCTGATCGCGCTCGCCGACATCGGCGGCGTCTGGCCGCTCGCCCGGATCACCGAGGCGCTCACCGACGTCGCCGAGACGGCACTCAGAGTCGCGGTACATTTCCTCCTCGCCGAAGCCGGCGACCGCGGCAAGCTCTCCCCGCCCGATCCGCGAAACCCCGAAGCCGATTCCGGATTGATCGTGCTCGCCATGGGTAAGATGGGCGGCCATGAGCTCAACTTTTCGAGCGATATCGACCTCATGGTCTTCTTCGATCCGCGCCGGCGGGGATCGATCACCAACGCGGAACCTGCGCCGTTCTATGTGCGGCTAACCCGGGACTTGGTGAAAATCCTGCAGGAACGGACTGTCGACGGCTATGTCTTTCGCGTCGATCTGCGGCTGCGCCCGGATCCGTCCTCGACCCAGATAGCGATCTCGAGAGATGCCGCTCTCGAGTATTATGAAGGCCGGGGACAGAACTGGGAACGCGCAGCGCTGATCAAGGCGCGGCCTTGCGCCGGCGATCTGGCCGCGGGCGAGGGGCTCCTTCGGGATCTCTCGCCCTTCGTCTGGCGCAAATATCTCGATTATGCGGCCGTCGCCGACGTGCACGCGATGAAGCAGCAGATCCACGCCTATCGCGGCCATGGCGAAATCGCAGTCGAAGGCCACAACGTCAAGCTCGGCCGCGGCGGCATCCGCGAGATCGAGTTTTTTGTGCAGACGCAACAGCTCATTGCTGGCGGCCGCCACGCCGAATTGCGCGGCCGAAGCACGGTCGCGACGCTTCGCGCGCTCGCTGCCGGCGGCTGGATCGACGCCGAGGCGCGCGACCAGCTGACCGCCGCCTATGATTTCCTCCGCCGCGTCGAGCACCGCCTGCAAATGACCGCTGATGAGCAAACCCATACCTTGCCGAGCGATTCCGCAGCGCTCGACCAATTTGCGCGTTTTCTCGGCTTTCCGGATCGCGATGCTTTCGCCGACATCTTGATCGGCCATTTGCGTTCGGTCGAGCGGCACTATGTGCGTCTGTTCGAGCAGGCTCCCGACACCCTGGCGCGGCAGCAGAACCTGTCATTCGCGACGCCGGAGGGGGAGGGCGCCACGCTCGATCGGCTTGCGCAAATGGGCTTTCGCCAGCCGCGCGAGGTCGCCGCGGCCGTGTACCGGTGGCAGCGGGCGGTCTATCGAGCGTTGCGCGGCGAGCAGGCGCGCGCCAATCTCCTCGAGCTCCTGCCGGTCATCATCGATCAATTCGCGCGCGCGGAAAATCCGGACGCGGCGTTTGCGGCCTTTGATCGATTTCTCGCCGGCCTGCGCGCCGGCGGGCGGTTTCTGTCGCTGCTGCGGCAGCATCCCGACCTTGTGCGCTTCATCGCGCTGATCCTGGGAGTGGCGCCACGGCTTGCCGAAATCCTGGCGCAGCATCCTCACGTCATCGATCCGCTAATCGACCCGAGCTTCTTCGGCGCGCCGCCCGACGAGAGCCGGCTCGAAGCCGAGCTGGCGCGCGCGCTTTCGGAGACCCGCAGCTATGAGGAGATGCTCGACGCGCTGCGCTTGTTCGGCCAGGAGCACATGTTCCTGATCGGCGCGCGCATCCTGTCCGGATCGGTTTCGGCCGAACAGGCGGGCGAAGTGTTCGCGCGGCTCGCCGACGTCCTGATCCGCGCGGTGCACGCGCGGGTCGGGGACGGCTTTGCCGCCGTGCATGGCCACCTGCGCGGCGAAGAGACCGCGATCCTGGCGCTCGGCCGGCTCGGCGGCCGCGAGATGACCGCGAGCTCCGACCTCGACCTCATCGTCGTTTACGATTTCGACGCCGAACATCCGAATTCCGACGGCGAGCGGCCGCTCTATGGCGCTCAGTATTTTGCCCGCTTCACCCAGCGGCTGATCGGCGCGCTGACGGTGCGGACCAATTACGGCATGCTGTATCCGGTCGATATGCGCTTGCGGCCGTCGGGCCGCTCCGGTCCGCTGGCGACGCAGATCGACGGATTCATCAGCTATCAGGAGCGGGAAGCCTGGACTTGGGAGCACATGGCGCTGACCCGCGCCCGCGTCGTCTCGGGATCGCCGACCTTTTCCGCGCGCGTCGAAGTGGCGATCCGCGAAGTCCTCTGCCGCAAGCGTGACGCCCGGGCGGTCGCCGCCGATGTCGTCGAGATGCGCGGCGCGATCGCGAAGGAGAAAGGCGACGCCGACCCCTGGGACCTCAAATATGCGGCCGGCGCCCTCGTCGATATCGAATTCATCGCGCAATTTCTGCAGCTCGTGCACGCGGCCTCGATGCCGGAGATCCTCGATACTTCGACGTCGGGCGCGCTGGAAAAAGCGGCGCGCTTCGGGCTGCTGGCGCCTGAGGACGCTGCAGTGCTGCGGCCGGCGGTCAGGCTCTATCAGGACCTGACGCAGATTCTGCGGCTCTGCCTTGCCGGGCGGTTCGATCCGGCAGCAGCCAGCGCCGGCGTTCTCGGTCTGTTGGCGCGCGCGGCCGATCTGCCGGATTTCCCCGCGCTGCAGGCGCACCTCGAGGAGACCCGGCGGCAGGTGCGCGAGTGCTTCGTGCGGATCCTGGGGAAAGCGCCTTTGTCGGGAGCGGGCGTCTAGAGCGCGATCGCTTCCTATTGAAGCGATCATCGCTCTACTCTTCAGCGGAGCATGATCTTTTCGGAAAACCGGTTCCTGCTTTTGCGGATCATGCTCTAGGCTTTGGCCTTGTCCGGCGCCGCCTCGGTCGGACCATTGGCTTTTCGCCACGCGCCGAATCCGCCCTTGATGTGAGCGACCGGACGCAAACCCATGCGATGGGCGGTCTGCGCGGCAAGGGCCGAGCGCCAACCGCCGGCGCAAAAAAACACGAAGCGCTTGTCCTCGCCGAAAACCTTCTTGTAGTACGGGCTTTCGGGGTCGATCCAGAATTCGAGCATCCCACGCGGGCAGTGAAAGGCGCCAGGCACCCGGCCTTCCCGCTCAAGCTCGCGGATATCGCGGACGTCGACGAAAACCACGTCGTTGCGCCCGTGCAGGGCAACCGCCTCCTCGACCGACAGGGTTTCGATGTCGCGCTCGGCGGCATCGATCAGCGCACGAAACCCGGTCGTGATCGCCTGCGGCATGACACGCTCGCTGAGGATAAATACGCCTTTGTGCAAGGGCGCACGACTCCCCATAGCAGCCGCAACGTCGCTGCTGCAAGGCTGGCGTCAGATGGCGAGGGGGAGGGGAGCGAACTCGCCCATGGCGCGGGGCTCTTCCCGCGCTTCGAGCGGCAGCCGGACCACTACGGTCGTGCCGTCGCCAAGAATCGAGCTGATCCGCATCGCACCGCCATGCAGTTCGGCGAGCGATTTGGCGATGGCAAGACCGAGACCGGAGCCCTGATGGCGTTTGGTCAACTGGCTTTCGACCTGTTCGAACGGACGGCCGAGCTTGCCTAAAGCATCCTTCGGGATACCGATCCCGTTGTCGGCGATGGCGATGGTGACTTTGCCGCCGCGGGCGCGCCCGTGCACGCGCACGGCGCCGCCGTCGGGGGTGAACTTCACGGCGTTCGACAGGAGATTGAGCACGATCTGTTTGATCGAACGGCGATCGGCCTGCAGCCGGATTGCCGGAGCGATGCTCGAATCGAGCGCCAGCCGCTTCTCGCTCGCCCGTGCCGAGATGACCCGCAGGCAATCGGCCAGAATGGAATCAAGCTCGACAAGTTCGGGCTTGAGCCGGATGCCGCCGGCCTCGATCTTCGACATATCGAGAATGTCGTTGATGACGTCGAGCAGGTAGCGGCCGCTCTCGCGGATGTCGCGGGAATACTCGGTGTATTTTTCGGCGCCGAGCGGCCCGAACATCCCCGATTCCATGATTTCGGAGAAGCCGATGATGGCGTTGAGCGGCGTGCGCAGCTCGTGGCTCATATTGGCCAGGAATTTGGATTTTGTCTGGTTCGCCTCCTCCGCCCGGGTCTTTTCCTCGGCGTATTTTTGCGCCAGATCGGCGAGCTCGCCGGTCTGGCGCTCCAGCGTCTGCTGCGAGCGGCGCAGGTCGTTGATCGTGGCAATCTGCCGTTTCTCGCCCTCGATCAGCTTCTGTTCGTGCTGCTTGAGCTTGGTGATGTCGGTGCCGACCGAGACATAGCCGCCGTCCTTGGTGCGGCGCTCGCTGATATGCAGCCAGCGCCCGTCGTCGAGCAGCGCCTCAAAGGTACGCGCGCCCGGCGGCTGCGCCTCATCGTTGGCGACGGTGGTGCGGATGATCGGCTTCTTGCCGGCGGCCACGACCGCGGCATAGGGCGTCCCCGCCGTCACGGCCTCGTCCGGCAGGTGATGGAGCTGCTGGAAGTTCGAGTTGCACAGCACCAGGCGGTCTTCGGCGTCCCATAGCACGAAGGCTTCCGGAATCGTCTCGATGGCATCACACAGCCGCAGATCCGCGGCCGTCGTCTTCTCCACCAGCGTCCTCTGCTCCGTGGTGTCGACGGCGATGCCGATCAGGTGCAGGCCGGTTTCACCCTCCTGGCGCGCCAGTTCGCAGCGCGCCCGTAGCCATAGCCAGCTGCCGTCGGCGTGCCGCATGCGAAAGGCGTGATCGATCGATTGCGTCGCCGCGTCGGCCAATTGCCGCACCAGCTGGAGGAGGTCGATGTCGTCCTGGTGCACCAGCGCGTTGACTTCGCCGAAGGTCAGCAGATCGTCCTTCGGCGGCAAGCCGAGAAGGTCGAACATCGAGCGCGACCAGAACACGCGGCCGCGCGCCAGATCCCAATCCCACAGGCCGCAGCGCCCGCGGTTGAGCGCGGTGTCGATGCGGCTGCGCACCGTGTCGTGGATGATGTCCGCCTCGCGCGCCCGGGTCGCCTGCCAATGGAAGGCGAAGCCGAGGATCAGCACCACGAAGCCGGTCGTGGCCGACAGCGTGACGGTGAGCGCCGTCATCGAGCGCCAGTTGGCGAGCGCCTCGCGCGTCGTTTCGACGACGGCGACGAGGCCGAGCGGGCTTCGCAGCATGCGCGCCGAAGCGTAAGCGCTGGCGCCGTCCGGCAACGTGATCTCCTGCGTGCCGGCGCTGACGCCGATATCCGGTCCGAGCACGTCGAGGATGTGGCGGCCGAGGCTGCGCGGCTCATGCGGCTGGCTGGCGACGATCGTGCCGTCGAGATCGGCAAGCAGGATCATCCGCTCGCCGTGCGCCGCCCAGGCTGGAAGTGCGAGGGCCAGCGCCTCGGGCGTACGACCGGCATTCGCCCTGGCGTCCCGCCCCATGCGGTTGAGGTTGGCCGCGAGGTGATCGGCGAGCGCTTCGATCCCTTGCCGTGCGGCGAGGATCACTTGCCGGCGCTGCTCCAGCACCTGCACCAGCGCGCCGACGCAGATGGTGATGAGGAAAGCGACGATCAGGACCGGAACCGCCCGGCGCAGCAGCGGCTCGGCGCTCAACAGCCGCCGGTACGCGGGCTTGGCGATCGACTTGGCCAGACCCTGGATCGAATCGGATCGTAGAGACGCACTCGCCGTGTCGGCGCGCGCCATCGCCTGCCTCCGTTCGGACGGTCCCCTTGACCCGTGATCGGAAGAATGTTTGCCGCATCTTCCCCGAATCAGCTTGATAAGAATCGATGCGAATCGATTTGTCGAGAGTCCGGAGTCAATATTTTTTTGAGCCGCCATTCCGCGCCGTTGTCGCCGCTTTTGCGGCGGCGCGCCGCCGCGATCGCGTTCGTCAATGCAGCGTCTGATAACCGGCGATCAGGAGCTCGACCGCGATCAGCACGACGATGATGATCTCCAGCCGCAGCGAGCGCCTGGTATCGATGATGTCGGTGAGAACTTCCGCGGTCTCGGCGATGACCGCGAGCTTACGCGACAGCGCCTCGGCGCGCTCCTTGAGCTCGTATTCGTCCTCGAGCCGCGCATAGAGCCGGTCGAGATCGGGACGATCCCATACGACATCCGGCTTTTCCGCGACCGCGACGCGGCCGGAGACGCGGTGCTGCACCAGCAAAGCATTGCCGATGTGTTTGAGGATCGTGCGCCGACCGGCGAAGGTGCGGCCATGTTCGGCGAGCTGTCGGGCAAAGGGCTCGACCAGCTCGAACACGGCCGCCACTTCGCGCTCGTCGCGCGCCAGCACGACGCTCTTCGACAGCGCGTCGGCGATGACGATCAGGTGCTCGGGCGTCACCGTTTTCAGCGTGATCGGCCCGCCGGGGAGAATTTGATCGTCCTTATACGGCGCGATCTCGATCCATATCGTTTCCTCCTCGGCCGGGACGACCGGGCGGATCAGCCGAGATTTGAGGCCGCGCAGGACCTCCGCCTCTTCCGCGGCGGTGAGTCCGGTGACGACCGCGACGCCGTAGCGAAACAGGGTGACGAATCCGTCTTCGCCGAATTTGTAGCTCAGCGGCGAGGTCGCGACGACGCCGTCATGCTCTAGGTTCGAGGTGTCGATGCGGTCGCTCAGGAGGAGCGCCTTGACCGTCCTGCGATTTCCGGCTCGTTGATTGTCGGCCATTGCTGCTCATCCGCGCACCCGCTGCGCCATGATCTTAATGTCGGTATCGCCGGTTGGGAGCGCAATCGTGAATGGCGGTCGCCGCGCATGGGCAATGCACGACCTTACGTTCGGTCTGCCCACACCGGCGGGCGCCGCAGCAGCAACGGACCAAATAACACGGCAAAACCGCCAAAGGCCAAGAGCCAGGCGATGGCGGCAATGTGAAACAACGCGATCGACGGCGCGAAAGCGGCGACGATGCGTGCTACCGCGGCGACGAACGCGCACAAATAGATGAGCTGCGTCGGCAGCGATGCGACGAGCTCCTGCCCGGTATGGCCGAGGCTTGCCCGCGTCATCACGGCGAGCGTCATCAAGCCGACCGCGCCGGCCGTCCAGGCATGGATTCCGGCGCTGACCGGCCAATGCGCCGGCCAGAGGATCGCCGCAGCGGACAAGAAAAAGCCGATCGGCACGAAGGCGTAGGCGACATGGAGAACGAGCACCAGCCGGTCAGCGAAGGTGCGATCGCCGGCCCAGCGCAGGTGACGAACCGCCTGTAGCAGCCCGGCCACCATCAATAAAATGCCGGATATGACGGCATGCGGAAGGGCGACCCAGAATGCGAGCGCCAGCGCGCTGGCGACGAGCGTCGCCACGTCGAAGCGCGAAAAAATCTGCGGCAGCCGCCCTGGATTATTCCTCGTCAGCCAATTGCGGGTAAAGCTTGGCACGATGCGTCCGCCGACCAGCATGATCAGTCCAATCAAGGCGGCAATGCCGATGCGGACGCCATAGTTGGCGCCGCCTAGACGGATGGCTTCGACGTGAAACGTGATGTTTCCGGCGATCAGCACGCCAAGCACGACGAGAACGCGGAGATTGCGCCAATTCCGGCCGGCAATGATTTCGGCGGCCGCTACTGCCGCGAGGATGGCCAGGAAGGCGATGTCGATAACCGCCGCGAGCCATGCGCCCCAGATGGCGGCGCCGGCAATCGCTACGCGCCCCATCGCCCACAGCGCAAAAAGGCTAGCGAGCGGGTAGCCATTGACCGGAAGTCGGCCGGTCCAATTGGGAATTGCGGTCAGGAGAAAGCCGGCGACGGCAGCCGCGACATAGCCGTAGATCATTTCGTGGATGTGCCAATCGAGCGGGGCGAACGCGGTCGGCAGCGACATCTCGCCGAAATACTGCGGCAGCCACAGCACGATGCTGAGCGCAGCCCAGACCGCGGCGCCGAGAAAGAACGGGCGAAAGCCGTAAGAGAAGATCGCCGGACCGGCATAGTCGAGACGGCGGCGCAGCGCGGCGGGGGCGTCGGTCGCGGGCGCGTTCATCGGAGATCTCGCGTCAATCTGCAGCTTGCGCGTCGCTCGCCTAGTGTCCCATCCCCGACATCACCTTGCCGTTGTAGATTTCGGGATTGGGCGCGCCTTCGACGCTGAGGATGCCCACCAGCCCGCGCTCCAGCCGCGCCAGCGCGTGATCGACCAAGGTGTAGTTGCCCGGCACCTTGGTCTTGAATTCGGTGATCACGGCGCCCCCGGGCGCGACACTGACGGTTTGTATGCCCTCGAGCGGCGGCGATTGCAGCCCGCCGAGCGTATAGACCTTGTCGAAGATCTCGCCGATGACGTGGAAGGACGACGTAAAATTCGGCCCGCCGACGCCGAAGAAGATGCGCACGATGTCGCCGACCTTGGCCCGCAGCGGGTGCAGTTTGGTCAGCGCGCCAACCGAGCCGTTGAACACGAAATATTCGGGATGCTCGCCGAGCAATTTCTCGACGCTGAACTCCGCGCTGCCATGCTGCCCGTAAGGCAGGTCGGTGTAGACTTCGCCCTGCATGACGTAGAACTCGCGATCGACTTGCGGCAACCCGTCCTCCGGCTCGACCAGGATCAGGCCGTACATGCCGTTGGCGATGTGCTCGGAAACCATCGGCGTCGCGCAGTGATAGACAAAGATGCCGGGCACCAGCGCCTTCCAGGTCATCGACTTCTCCTGCCCCGGATCGACCTGAAGCGCCGCGGCGCCGCCGCCTGGTCCGGTCGTGGCGTGGAAGTCGACGGAGTGGATCATCGCACTGTCGAACGAGTTTTTCAGATGAATGTCGATCGTGTCGCCGACCCGCACGCGGATGAATGGTCCCGGCACCTTGCCGTTGAACGTCCAGTAGCCGAACGTCGTGCTCTCCGCCAAACGCCCCTCGACTTCGACGCTGAACAGGTCGACTCGGACCGTCTGCGGCTCACGCTTGCCGATCGGCGGCGGCAGGTCGCTCGGTTCGCGCGAGATGTCGGCCTCAACGAGCGTCTGCGGCGCCGGCCGAGCGGTGACGATGAACTGGCCCTGCATGCCCGCCAACTGATGGCCGGGCACGCTGCAGAAATAGCTGAAGTCGCCGGATTTCTCCGCGCGAAAGGCGATCGTCGTGCTCGCGCCCTTTCCGGTCACCCGCGGCGATTTGGCGTTCTGGTCGGGAAAGACGATGTCGTGTTCCGCCCCTTCGCCGTTGATCAGCGTCAATTCAACCACCTGTCCCTCGGCGGCGGTTAGCACTGGATTGACCTTGCCGTCGATCGTGCCGCCGACGCCGATATAGACCATGCGTCCTTCGGCAATGCCCGAGCGCAAGGTGTATTTGGCATCGAGGAGATAGCCGGCGTCGCCGGGCGCGCTGCGCGGCGCCTGGGCGGCTTGGCTCGTCGCCGCGGGTGCGCTTGGCGCCGCGGCGGCAGGCGCACCACCCGGCGCCGGCGCCGCGCCTTGAGCGCCCGCCGGACTGGCAAAAAATGCAATGACATCGGCGCGGTCGTCGTCGGTCTTGAGGCCCGGGAACGGCATTTTGTTGCCGGGGACGACTTTCTGTGGATCGCTCAGATAGGCGCCGAGCGTCTTGGCATCCCACACGATGTTCGCCTGCTTCATCGCCGGCGAGTAATTGTAGCCGGGCTCCGAGCCTGCCTTGCGGCCGATAATTCCGGCGAGCGAGGGTCCGAGCATGTTCTTGCCGGGTTCCATGGAATGGCAGGCTTGGCACTTTCTGAATACCAAGCGCCCCGCGGCCGGGTCGCCACCACCGGCCACGGGCGCAGCCCGCGCTGCCGCCGGCGGCTGCGCCTGCGCGCTTGCGCCTTCGGCGGCCGCAGTCGTGCCGTGGGTCATATCATGGGTCATATTGTGATCGTGGCGCTCGTGGACCGGCGCGGCGGCGGCCTCGGCCGGCTGCGGCGCGTTGGCGGTTGCGGCCGCCATCGTCGCGGGATGCGACGCTTCGGTCGGCGCTGCGGGAGTTGCTGAAGCCGCTTTCGTCGCCGGGGTTGCCGGCGGTGGCGCTCGGTCCGCTGGTCCGGGCGCAGGCGATTGCACGTCCTGCGCCGTCGCCGGCGTTGACGGAGAATTCGAGTGTGAAGCAAGGAAGAAGCCACCGCCGAACAGGATAACGGCGATGACAACGATGTACCATTCCCGAAGCGCGCGCAGGGCCTTCGACATCTGATCGCTCCCAGCTAACCGATCTTGCCGATGTTTCGCTGTCTGTTTGTCACATTAGGCCATATCCACAATGTGTCATTTTCTCCGCTGCGAGGTTTGATCGAGATCAACCACGCGCACGGTTGGATCGACAGCTTGGGACCCGACGAGGCCGCCGGAGGTCCTTTGGCTGAGGCTGGCGCGTTTTAGCTCTCGGCGAGGGTGCGCGCGACGATGTCGTGGAGGTCGCGCGAGAGCGTCGGCACCGGCGCCACGCGCCGCAAAGTCGCTTCGGCCCGCTCTCGCCGCCGCGGTTCGAGCGCCCGCCAGGAGCGGAACGCACCCATGATGCGCGCGGCGACTTGCGGATTTTTCGGATCGAGCGCCAGCATGGTGTCGGCGACGAAATCGTAACCGGCGCCGTCGGCCCGGTTGAACTGGGTATGGTTGGCCTGCGCGAACGAGCCGATGAGCGATCGTACCCGGTTGGGATTGGCCATCGAGAACGCCGGGTGCGACGTGAGCGCCTGCACGCGCTCAAGCGTGCCCGGCGTCGGGATCACCGCCTGCAAGGCGAGCCATTTGTCGATGACCAGGGGATCATCGGCATATCGGTCGTAGAAATCTTCGAGTGCCGCGGTCCGCTCCGGCCGGATGTTGAGCGACAGCGTCGAGAGCGCCGCCATCCGGTCGGTCATGTTGTCGGCGCTCTCGTACTGGGAGACCGCCCGTGCGACCGCCTCTCTTTGGCCCGTCGCCACCAGAAGATCGAGGCACACATTCCTGAGCGAGCGCCGACCGGCGCTTTGCGCATCCGGCCGATAGGGCCCCGGCGTGACCATCCGCTCGTAAGTCTCGGCCAGCGCCGCGGCGAGCCGCGCACCGATCGTCGCGTACAATTTGGCGCGTGCGGCGAAGATCGCATCGGGATCGACGTCGCGGCCGATCTCGCGCGCGATGTCGGCTTCGCTTGGTGGCGTCAGCGCCAGCGCGATGAAGGTGGGCTCGAGCCGCGGGTCGGCGAGAATAGCGGCGAGCGCGGCAACGAGCCCTTCGTCCTGGCGCGCCGGTTTCCCTTCCTGCGACGCCGCGACATTAGCGGTGAGAAGCGACATCGCCAGCGTCTGTACGGCCTGCCAGCGATTGAACGGGTCGCGATCATGCGCGGCGAGAAAGCGAAGTTCCTGCGGCTCGATCGGCAGCTTGAGCTTGATCGGCGCCGAAAAGCCGCGATTGAGCGAAGGGATCGGCCGTTCGGCGACGCCGGTGAAGACGAAGCTCTGGCTCGGCTGCGTCAACACGAGCACGTCGCGCTCGAGCGGTCCGCCGTCGAGCGCCAGCCCGAGGTCGCCGCCGTCCTTGCCGACCAGCCCGACGGCGAGCGGAATGACGGCCGGCTCCTTGTTCGGCTGGCCGGGCGTCGGCGGGATCGTCTGGGCGATGTCGAGTCGGTAGGTCTGCCGGCCGGCGTCGTAATGCGGCGACACCACGATTTCCGGCGTGCCGGCCTGGGTGTACCAGCGCATGAATTGCGAAAAATCGCGGCGGCTGACGTCGGCGAAGCACTGCACGAATTGCTCGACGGTTGCCGCCTGGCCGTCGTGGCGCGTGAAATAGAGGTCCATGCCCTTGCGGAACAGATCGGGCCCGAGCAGGGCCTTGATCATGCGCACCACCTCGGCGCCCTTGTCGTAGACCGTCGTGGTGTAGAAGTTGTTGATCTCGTGATAGAGCTCGGGCCGCACCGGATGGGCGAGGGGGCCGGCGTCTTCGACGAACTGGTGGGCACGCAGCGAGCGCACGTCGCCGATACGCTCGACCGCGCGCGAGCGCTGATCCGCGGTGAATTCCTGGTCGCGGAAGACGGTGAGGCCTTCCTTCAGGCAGAGCTGGAACCAGTCGCGGCAAGTGATGCGGTCGCCGGTCCAATTGTGGAAATATTCGTGCGCGATCACCGCCTCGATCTGGGCGAAATCGGTGTCGGTCGCGGTCGCCGGCGACGCCAGCACGTATTTGTCGTTGAAGATATTGAGGCCCTTGTTCTCCATCGCACCCATGTTGAAGGCGGAGACGGCAACGATCATGAAGATGTCGAGGTCGTATTCACGCCCGAACGCCTGCTCGTCCCAGCGCATCGCGCGTTTGAGGCTGTCCATGGCATGGAGCGAGCGCTCCTCCTTGCCCGGCTCGACATAGATGTGGAGCGTGACGTTGCGGCCGGACATCGTCGTAAAGCTGCCGGTGACGCACGCGAGCTTGCCGCCGACAAGCGCGAACAGGTAGCAGGGCTTGGGAAACGGATCGTGCCAGACCGCGAAATGCCGCCTGGTACCTGGCACGTCCCCCTGAGCGATCAGGTTGCCGTTGGCGAGCAGAACCGGCGCCTCGTCTTTTTCCGCTTCGATGCGCGTGGTGTAGACGGCCATCACGTCCGGACGATCGAGGAAGTAGGTGATGCGGCGAAACCCTTCGGCCTCGCACTGCGTGCAATAGGTGGCGCCGGCGCGGTAGAGGCCCATCAGCTGCGTATTGGCGCTGGGATCGATGATGGTCTCGATCTCAAGCTCGAAGGGGCGGTTCGGCGGCTGCGCGATGGTCAGCCGCTCCGGCGTCGCGACGAAGCTCTCGGCGGCGAGCGGCCGGCCGTCGAGGAGGAGTGAGCTCAACTTGAGCTCTTCGCCATCGAGGACGAGCGGCGCCGGCGCGCCGGCGCCGTTGGGCCTGAGCTTGAGGTTGGCGCGGACCTTGGTCGCCGTCGTGTCAAGCGAGACGTCGAGTTCGACCGTATCGATGAGCCAGTCGGGTGGGTGGTAGTCCTTGAGGCGGACGGTGCGAGGTTCCTCGGTACGCATGATCGCTCCATGTAGAAGCTTTGCGGGCCGATTGAAAGCGCCCGCTACTGCGCCGAAAGCAAATCCCGGCGCGGCGACGTGCGCTGCCTCATCCTCCGGTTCGTTGCATATGGTCAAAACGACAGATGCGGCACCGCCCTAGGCGGCACCGCATCCGGAAAATGTGACGCAGGTATGCCGCTTAGTCCGCGGCTGCTCAGTCGCAGATCCAGACCCAACCCGCGGCGGTCCACCGCCAGCAGGGACCAGAGCCGTAGCCCCACCACCGGCCATGCCAGAAGCGGCCACGCCCGGCACCACGGACGACCCCGCGGCCGCCACCGCGACCGGCCCAACCACCACGGCCGCCGGCGCCTCGTCCGCCACCGCCCCTTCCGCCGCCGCCGCCTCGGCCACCGCCGCCGCCACCTCTCGCCAGCGCGGTCGTAGTGGCCCCGCTCAGCACCAGGCTCGTTACGCCGAGAGTCGTGACGAAATAGATTCCGAGCAGAGCGGCTATCGCCAGGCAACGCGTAACAAATTTTCGCACCCGGTCCCCGGTCATTTCCTTGTTCCCTTCGATTTATGCGAAGCCTGAAACAAAGAGAGCTTACCTCGCCGGTCGCACGAGGCAAGTGAACGCTTGTTCAGCCTCGCGATATCCACGCCGATTCGTGCAGGTCCGAGCGCGCTGCGGTCGCGCCTCGATCGTCAAAACGGCGCGTTTTCTTGATTAGGCCGCATTGCGTGTGTCACTAGATTGTCTTGCACGAGATTGTCTTGCACGAGACTGTCTTGCGAATATTTCCGCAAATGACGCGAGCTGTGTGACGATCCGCTCTGCGGGTGGTTGCTTGGTACCGTCAGTGGGGCGTTATGTCTGCGAAGCACAGCTACATCCTCGGGCTGAACACCTATGACCATGACGTGAGCGCCTGCCTGCTGCGTGACGGAGCGATCGCCTACGCCATCGCTAAGGAACGAATCACGCGCGAGAAGCATGCCAGCGGCTTTTATCAGGAAGTCATCGATTATTGCCTCAAGGCCGAGGGCATCTCGCTCGACGACGTCGAATTGATCGTGCGCAATTGCTACGTGCTGCCGGTCGAAGACATGGAGAAGCGCTTAGCCCACCAATACATGCCGTTCTATTTGGATGCGGACGAACGCAAGCAGGCGGCGGCGCATCCGCTCTATCTGACCAGCTCCAACAAAATCGTCACCATCTCCCATCATCTTGCCCACGCCTACAGCGCGTTTGCGGCGTGTCCGTTCGAGGACGGCGCGATCATGGTGGTGGACGGGGTCGGCAGCCTCAGTTGCGACGTCCGCGAAGGCGGATCGGCCGATGAAAAGGCCAATCCGCTGGCACGCGAGTCGGAGAGTTACTACCGATTCAACGGCAGCAACATCGAAACATTGCAGAAGATATGGATTGAGCCGAACCGCGGATTCCTGAATCAGGAATTTTACAGCATGCCCGGCCTCGGTGCCCTGTACAGCAGGGTATCGATCTATGTCTTCGGCGACTGGAACAAATGCGGCGAGGTGATGGGCTTGGCGCCTTATGGTCGTCCCGACCAGATCAAGCCGCTCCTTCATCTCAAGGCCGGCGGTTTGGAGGTGCCCGATTGGTCGGAGGAGTTCAATCGTCCGTGGCTGTTCGACACCGGCGAGAGCTGGGAAGCCAATGCATCAATGCAGCATTGGCAGGACTTGGCCTGGCGGGTCCAGGACGACGCCGAAAAAGTGCTGCTTGCCCGCGCCGTCTGGCTGCGCGAGACAACCGGCGCAAAAAATCTCTGCATCGCCGGCGGCGTCGGCCTTAACTGCGTCGCCAACGGACGGATCGCGCGCGAGGCCGGATTCGAGAATATCTGGATTCAGCCGGCTGCGGGCGATGATGGAACGGCGATCGGCTGCGCCTATTATGGGCATCTGGCGATCCAGAAAAAGCCGCGCTCCTTCGTCATGCATCATGCCTATCTCGGCGTGGACTATGGCGAGGACGCCGTCAGCAAGCTGCTGAGCCGGCCGATCATTCGCCTGGTGACCAGAACTCGGCGCAGCGCCGACATCTGCGCCGATACGGCGCGGCTGTTGAGCGAGGGCCATATCATCGGCTGGTTTCAGGGCCGCTCGGAGTTCGGGCCGCGGGCGCTGGGCAATCGCAGCATCCTCGCTGATCCCCGCCGGGTGCAGATGAAGGATGATCTCAACAGCCGGGTCAAACACCGCCAATCGTTCCGGCCGTTCGCGCCCATCGTGCTTGCCGAGCGCGCCGAGGAAATCTTTGACGGCACGGGCGAGTCGCCGTTCATGCTGCTGGCGCACGGCGTGCGTCCGCAGTGGCGCGACAAAATACCGGCCGTCGTCCACATCGACGGGACGGCACGGCTGCAGATCGTGCGGCAGGAGACCAATCCGATCCTCTATCGTCTGCTCAAGGAATTCGAGGCCGCGACCGGCGTGCCGGTGCTCCTGAATACGTCGTTCAACATCAAAGGCGAGCCGATCGTGGAAACGCCGGGCAACGCGCTGGCGTGTTTCCTCGGCACCGGCATCGACTACCTCGTCCTGCACGACACGCTGGTCGCCAAGAACGCGCTGCACAGATTCGTATCGCCGATGGTTCAAGTTTATACCGACGTCGGAGCGATCGTGCGGACCGGGATGGGCAAGGCTTAGGGCGACGACGGCGAACGCCGCGGCTCGGCGTGACCAATGACCCGCGCGATGGTCGGGAAGCGGCGGCGCAGCCCGCGCTCAACCGCATCGACGAGATCGTGCACCGCCGCGACCGACAGCGCCGGATCGACCCGGCAATGGAAATTGACGATCTCGCCATCGGCGGTCTCGCGCACGCGCACGTCGTGCACTTCGTCGAGACCGGCGATTTCGCCGGCGAGCGCGGCAAGAACCTGCCGCACCTCGCCGACACGCGCCGGGACCGCGTCGCGGCCGGCGAGAACGACCGCGGGCAGCGGCTCGATATGGGTTTCGACCTCGACCTCGGGGCCGAGCTCGTCGCGGATCGCCTCCTCGAGGCGACTCGCGATGTCATGGGCGGCAGCGAGCGTCAGCGTGCCGTCGACCTCGAGGTCGGCCGACACCGATAGGCGGCCGGCGATCGCCTGTACCGCGACATGATGGACGGCAAGGCCGGCGTTGCGCGCGATCAGCATCACCCGCTCGCGCACCGTCTCGTCGTCGAGCGCGCGCGGCTCGGTGGTGATGATCAGCTCCGCCTCGGGCAGGTCGAGGCGGATCGCGCGGTTGAGCCGCTCCTTGATGGCGGCGACGCGATCGAGCGGCAGCGTGCGGCTCACCCCGACGGAGAGATCGACAAAAAGGACCGCGCCGCCCGGTCGCGCCCGTACGCGCTCGATGGTGACGACGCCGGGCACTCGCCGCGCGATCACCGCGACGCGCTCGCTCACGCCGGGGGGCGCGGTATCGGTCAATGTGTCGATGGTGCGCCGGCCGAGCCGCCATCCCGCCAGGCAGATGAAAACCGCGACCACGACGGCCGCCGCCGCGTCGGCAGAAGTATAGCCGAGCGCGACGCCGGCAAGCCCGATCAGCACCGCAATCGACGACCACATGTCGGAGCCGAAATGCAGCGCATCGGCCTCGAGCGCCTGGCTCGAGGTCTCCGCGGCAACGCGCCGGAGCGTGCGGGCGCGGAAGAAGTCGACGGCGATCGATGCCGCCACGACGATAAAGGCAACCGGCCTCGCTTCGACCGAATAGGCTCGTTCGCCGAGGAGGCGTTGCGCCGCCTCGAAGATCACGACGAGCGAAAGGAGAAACAGAAATGCGGTCTCGGCGAGCGCGGTGATGCTCTCGACCTTGCCGTGACCATATTGATGCTCGGCGTCGGCCGGCTTGCCGGAGATGCGCACGGCGAAATACGTCAGCAGGGCCGCGGCAAGATCGAGGAGCGAATGGGCCGCTTCCGACAGGATTGCGAGCGAGCCGCTCAGAAGGCCGACGACGGCCTTGGCCGCCGTCAGCCCGGCCGAGGCGGCGATCGATCCAAGCGCGGCCTTTTCCTTCTCGTTCATGCAAGCTTCGCTCGCGTGGGCCGTTTCCGGCGGGGTCCATTGACGCGGAGGCCACGTCCCGCAATGGATATACCTTGAGAGGATGACTGGATCGTCAAATTCGGGGCAATAGCTGAGTTGACCCGCTGGAGCTGTCGCGTGAAACCATCCACCCAACCCTTTACCGTGCCGACGAAACTGAAAGGAGATCTCGCGCTCGTTCTCAGCTATTGGGAGAGGCTCAGACGCCGCGAAGCGCAAATGCCGTTTTGGGATGACGTCAACCTTTCCGCGCTCCCGGCGCTTTCGGCAAGACTCGTTATGATCGAGGCAAGCGACAAACCAGTGCGCTTCCGGTTCAGCTTCGGCCTTGTCGGTGCCGAAGTGCGAGCGCAGTACGGCGGCGATCTCGCAGGCAAATTCCCGGACGAAATCGAGATACGCCACCCGCTGCAATTCGTCATTTCCCAATGCAGCGCCACGGTCGAAAGCGCGCAGCCGACCTATTATGAGCGGGCCGCCGGCGGCCGCGGTTCGCCCGCACAGCCAGGATACTCCCGGCTTATTCTTCCGCTATGGGGGGATGGTCGCGTCGGGATGCTTCTCGGCGCCTTTGCCTGGGCGTGAGGGCCGCCATCGTTGCGGCAGACAGCTCCGGCAGCGATCTCAACCAAAGCGGGGACGAGAATGGCGCACGTGGTCACACTGACGATGAACCCGTCAATCGACCTCTCGGTCTCGCTCGAGCGCGTTCTGCCGTTTCACAAGCTGCGATGCGCGGAGGGCCGCCGCGATCCTGGCGGCGGCGGCATCAATGTAGCGCGGGTCATGAAACGGCTCGGAGCCGATGTGACAGCGGTCTACGCGGCCGGCGGGACGCTCGGCCAATTGCTGCGACAACTGATCGACAATGAAGGGATCCCGACGTCGATTGTAGTGATCGGCGGCGAGACGCGCGAGGATTTCACCGTCCTCGAACAAAGCACCGGAGCGCAATACCGATTCGTGCTGCCGGGGCCGCACGTCGCCGAGCGGGAGTGGCGCGTTTGCCTGGATGGGCTGGTCGCGCTCGATTCGCGCACGCGCTTTATCGTCGGCAGCGGCAGCTTGCCGCCTGGCGTTCCCGAGGACTTCTACGGTCGCGTCGCGCAGCTCGCAAAACAGGGCTCAAGAAAGATCGTCATCGACAGTTCGGGGCCGGCGTTGCGGGCAGCTGTCGAGGCCGGCGTCTATTTGATCAAACCGAGCCTGAACGAATTCCGCGGACTGATGGGCGGTGACGGCCCGCTCGAGACGCAAGCGGATTGGATTGAAGCCTGTCGGCGACTTGTGAACCGGGGGAAGGTGGAGGTCGTGGCGCTCACCCTCGGCGATCGTGGGGCGCTCCTGGTAACCGGAGACCGGGTTCTGCGCGCACAGGCGCTCGCGATTAAAACGCTGAGCATTGTCGGCGCCGGCGATAGCTTCCTCGGCGCCATGATCTGGAGCCTGGCGGCAGGCCAGGCGGTCGAAACGGCGTTCCGCTATGGCGTGGCGGCGGGATCGGCTGCGCTGCTGATGCCGGGAACGGAGTTGTGCGAGCGGGAAGACGTTGAGCGGCTGTTCAAGGACGTGAGGGTGGACGTGATTTGAATGGCGCGCCGCGGCCGCGAAAAACCTCCCGGGACCGACGCTCGGCGAATTCACGCACTGCGACGAGTTTCATCACTTTCGGCGGCTGCGACGCATCTCTTCACTGCAACGAAACTGTCGGGGCTCACTGAAATCGAGTCAATTCCACAGCGCACAAGGAATGCTGCGAATTCCGGATGATCGCTCGGCGCCTGCCCGCACAATCCGACTTTGGCGCCGGCCTTGTGTGCCTCGCGAATGACGTTATCGATCATCCATTTGACTGCGTCGTCCTGCTCGTCGAAAAGCCCGGCTAGATCCTCGGCGTCGCGGTCGACACCAAGCGTGAGCTGGGTGAGGTCGTTGCTGCCGATCGAGAACCCGTCGAAACGTTCGGCGAACGCCTTTGCCAGAATGACGTTCGAGGGAATCTCGCACATCACGTAAACCTGCAGGCCGTTCTCGCCGCGTTTGAGCCCGTTCTCCGCCATCACCGCGAGCACTTGGTCGGCTTCCCTCACCGAGCGGCAAAACGGGATCATGACGATGACGTTACGGAATCCGATCGCTTCGCGCAGGCGGCGGATCGCGGCGCATTCGAGCGCGAAGCCGTCGCGGTAACGTGGCGAGTAATACCGCGATGCGCCGCGGAATCCGAGCATCGGGTTTTCCTCCTTTGGCTCGAAGGCGGCGCCGCCGATCAAGTTGGCATATTCATTGGTCTTGAAGTCGCTCATGCGCACGATTACCGGCCGCGGATGATAGGCGGCGGCGATCCGCGCCAGCCCGCGCGCGAGGCGGTCGACGAAATATTCGCTCTTCTGCTGGTAACCCTCGGTAAGTTCGGCAATCTGGCGCTTGGCATTGGCGTCGGCCAGGGTGTCGTACCGCACCAGCGCGAGCGGATGAATTTTGATGTGGTTGCTGACGACGAATTCCATACGCGCCAAGCCCACGCCATCGGCCGGAATCCGCCACCATCGGAACGCCGCCGCCGGATTGGCGAGGTTGAGCATGATCTCGGTCCGCGTTCTCGGGCTGTTGGCGAGATCGAACTCTTTGGCCTCGTAATCGGCCAAACCCTCATAGACGAAGCCCTGTTCGCCTTCGGCGCAGGAGACGGTCAGCTCCTGATCGTCATGCAGGAGTTCGGTGGCGTTGCCGGTACCAACGATCGCCGGCAGGCCGAGCTCGCGGCTGACGATGGCGGCATGCGACGTGCGCCCACCGTGATCGGTGATGATCGCCGCGGCCCGACGCATGATCGGAACCCAGTCTGGGTCCGTGGTCCGCGTCACTAAAATCGCCCCGTCGACGAAGCGGCCGATCTCGTGCGGGCTTGCAATCAGGCAGGCCCGTCCGGTCGCGACCGCGTCGCCGATACTAAGCCCCCCGAGAAGCCTGCGGCCCTTCGACTTGATCCGATAGGTCTTGATGGCGCCCGCCTGTCGGCGCGATTGCACCGTTTCCGGCCGGGCCTGCACTACGAACAATTCGCCGCTTTCGCCGTCCTTGGCCCATTCCATGTCCATTGGGCAGCCATAGTGCTTTTCGATCGTGCAGGCCCAGCGCGCTAGCGTCAGAATCTCGGCATCGGCGAGCACGAACGCACTGCGCTCGGCCTTGGAAGTCGGCACGTTGCGCGTCGAGCGATCGCTGCCGCTCGCATAGATCATCTTTTGCGCCTTGGTGCCGATATTCTTTTCGACGATCGGCACCAGGGAAGGGTCGGACAAGAGCGGCTTGTAGACCTGGTACTCGTCGGGATCGACGGCGCCCTGCACGACATTTTCGCCGAGACCCCACGCCGCGTTGATGACCACGATTTTGTCGAAGCCGGTCTCGGTGTCTATCGAGAACATCACGCCGGCGCCGCCAAGATCGGCGCGGACCATATCCTGGACCCCGATCGACAACGCGATCTTGAGGTGATCAAAGCCCTTGGCCTGACGGTAGGCGATGGCGCGATCGGTGAACAGCGAAGCGTAGCAGTGCTTACAGGCGTCGAGCAAAGCCGGCGCCCCTCGAATATTCAGGTAGGATTCCTGCTGGCCGGCAAAGCTTGCGTCGGGCAAGTCCTCTGCAGTGGCGCTCGATCGCACCGCCACCGCGGCGTCGATCTGGCCCGAGCGTCGGCAAAGCTCCTGGTAGGACGAGTGGATTGCCGCCGCGAGGTCGGAGGGCCACGAGGCGCGCAGGAATGTCCGGCGGATCGATTCTCCGGTGTCGGTCAGCGAGGCCTTGCCGTGCTCAAAATCGGCGAGCAGGCCCGAAATCGTTTCCCGCAGCGCGTTCGCATCGACGAAACGCCAATAAGCGTCGGCGGTCGTGGCAAAGCCAGCAGGGATTCGAATGCCCTGATCGGTCAAATGGCGCACCATTTCGCCCAGCGAGGCGTTCTTGCCGCCGACGAGCGAAACGTCGTCACGGCCCAGCGCCTCGAACCAAACAGTCAGAGGCGTCCGCAGGGTTTTTCGCTCCGCCTCTTTGCGCTCCCGATCGAGCATCTCAGATTCCTCAAATTTAACGTTCTAGCTGCCTGCCTGATTGTCCCTTTGCGGTAGATCAAGCCGAGACGCGGCCCTCGTCGAAAGCCCCGAAGCGTGGCATTGATCGGAATCAACGGGACGGGCCGAATTGGATATAGCGGTAGCCCCGTTCGCTCGATCGGAGCCAGGCCATGGTTGCCGTTTCGCTTCGCGTCAAATTGCCTCCCGATTTCCGGTGGGGCGTTTCAACCTCGAGCTACCAGATCGAGGGCGCCGCCCATGAGGACGGCCGCGGCCTGAGCATTTGGGATACCTACTGCCGCCGGAGCGGACGAATTGCTAACGGCGACAACGGCGACGTCGCCTGCGATCACTACCACCGCTACCGCGAAGACGTCGGCTTGATGGGCGATCTGGGGGTCAACGCCTATCGCTTTTCCGTGTCCTGGCCGCGGGTCATGCCCGCCGGCCGCGGAGCCATAAACGAAGCCGGTCTCGCCTTCTATGATCGCCTGATCGATGCATTGATCGCCGCGAAGATCGAACCCTGGCTGTGTCTTTACCACTGGGATCTGCCGCAGGCCTTGGCCGACCGCGGCGGCTGGACCAACCGCGACATTGCGCAATGGTTCGCCGACTACGCCGCGCTCGTCGGCCGCCGGTTCGGGGACAGGGTAAAGCGGTTCGCTACCTTCAACGAGCCGTCGGTGTTCTCGTTGTTCGGCTATGGGTTCGGCGAGCAGGCGCCGGGAGTTTCCGATTCCATCGGTCTGCTCCAAACCATTCATCACGTGAATCTCGCACATGGCGCGGCCGTGGACGCGTTACGGGCCGGCGTGATCGATGCCTCGATCGGCGCCATTCACAATTGGCAACCGTGCCGGCCTGCGAGCGATAATCCTCAGGACCTGCGTGCGGCCGAACGGCTCGACGCTTATTGGAACGGCGCGTTTCCGGATCCGCAGTTGCTCGGCCGCTATCCGCCAATGCTGGCTGCCAAGACGGCGCCGCACCAGCACCCCGACGATCTGGTCAAGATACAACGTCCGGTCGACTGGTTCGGGCTCAACCATTATTCGCCAAATTACGTCACGGCCAGCCCCGGCAAGCCGTTGGGACTGAGTTTCGGCCGCGCTCCGCCCGATGTGCCGCGATCCGTCATGGGCTGGCCGGTCGAGCCGGATGCGTTTGAGGAAACCCTTATCGGAGTGCATCAACGCTATAGTCTGCCGATTTATGTGCTTGAGAACGGCACGGCGTCGCATGATGCCATCGGCGCGGACGGCGCGGTGTTGGACACTCCGCGCATCGACTATTTGCGCGCCTATACCGCGGCAATGTTCAAAGCGATCGAGGTCGGCGCCGATGTGCGCGGCTATTTCGTCTGGTCGCTGCTCGACAATTTCGAATGGAGCTCCGGATACGCCCAGCGCTTCGGCCTCGTCTATGTGGATTATCCGACATTACGCAGAATCCCGAAGGCCTCATTCCGCTGGTATTCTGAACTGATCAAATCAGCATCGGGCCTGACGCTGCCAAGCGTCGCGAGCGGGAGGTGATTGCGATGGCAAACGCAAACAGCTCGGGCCGAAACCACCTGTCCCGGTTCTGGTCGAGCGCCTCGGGTTTCTGGGCAGGCAAGTCCTCGATGTGGGGCTGGTCGCTGACCGTCGGCCTATTGGCGATGGCAGTCGCGCAGCTCGCGGTGCAGTACCGGTTGAACTATTGGAACCGTGATTTTTTCAACGCGCTGGAGCGCCGCGACAGTAGCACGTTGTGGGACCAAGCCGTGATTTTCGTGCCGCTGGCGTGCCTCAGCGTCGCGTTGAAGGTGGCCGCGGTGTGGGGGCGCATGACGACGCAGCGCAAATGGCGCCAATGGCTCACCACCAATATTTTGGACACGTGGTTCGCGCGCGAGCACTATCGACGCCTCGAGACAGTGCCCGGTGAATCCAAGAACGCTGAATATCGTATTTCCTATGACGCGCGCACCGCAACCGACGCGCCGGTCGATTTGGCGCTTGGGTTTGTCACCTCGATACTAACCGCCGTAGTATTCATCGATGTGCTTTGGAAGGTTGGCGGAAGCTTTACGGTCGTCTTCGGCCGGGTCGACATGACGGTGCCCGGCTATCTCGTCGTCGGCGTTGGCGTCTACTCGCTGCTGTTCACCGGCGTGATGATGGCGATCGGCCGAAGGCTGCCAACGGTCATTCAGATTCAGAGCCAGGGCGAGGCCGAGTTTCTGGCGGCGGCAAACCAGATACGCGGATCGGCGGCCCGCGCCGGCGCATCCGCGAGCGAGTTCGCCAGGGCGTGGGAGGCGCTGCGCGAGGTTCTCGAATCGTGGCGCGAATTGTGCTGGCAGCTCATGGGCACCACCCTGGTCACGCAGACAGATCTGCTGTTCGCCCCGGTGGTCGCCTGGGTGCTGTGTGCGCCGAAATATCTCGCCGGCACGATGACGCTCGGCGAGCTGACGCAGGCATCGGCGGCATTCGTCACGGTGCAGGTGGCGTTCAACTGGCTGGTCGATAATTATCAGCGCCTGTCGGATTGGCGGTCCGCGGTCAGTCGCGTGGCCACGCTGCTGCTGGCGCTCGATCAGGTCGCGCTGTTGGAGCGCGAGCAGCCAAGATGACGAGAACTAGCATGCGGATTGCAGACTTCATGACCCGTCAGGTTATGACCGTTGCGCCCGACGCATCGATTGTCGAGGCCGCCAAGCGTATGCTGGACAATAAAGTAAGCGGCTTGCCGGTCGTCGACGCGGCGGGTCAGGTTGTCGGCATCATCAGCGAGCATGATCTGCTGCGCGAAACCGACGACGGCCGACGTGGACCGCACTGGTTGGAAATGATGATCAAAGGCGCAGCACTTGGCGACGAGACCGCCCGATTTCGTGATCGCAAGGTCAACGAGGCTATGACCCCGCATCCGATAACTATCGGCGCGACGTCCTCGCTTCAGGAAGCGTGCCGTCTCATCGGGGAACACGGCTTCAAACGACTACCGGTGGTCGAGAACGGAAAACTGGTCGGGATTATCGCACGGGCCGATCTGCTGCGTGCCTTCGCCCAAGCCACGGAAAGCGCCGGCGCCGCAAGAGTGCCGGACGTCAGCGTTGGTGAAAGGCAACGTGAACTTGAGCGGCAGATTTGGCGCGATCGCGCGCGCCTGTCACGGCCGTTTTGACGCGCAGAGTCTGTCGAGAGAGCCTATGATGCGCTTTGCCGCCGCGCTGCTACTAATAGGAGGCTCGATGTGCTGCGGTCTGGCGGCCGAGCCGGATGCACCGCGGGACCGCGGTCGGGTGCTTGCCCGGGAAAACTGCGGCGGCTGCCACGCGGTCGGCCGCGCCGATCAAAGTCCGCACCCGGCGGCGCCGCCGTTCCGGACCCTCGACCGGCGGCTCGATCTCGATACGTTCGCCGAGCGGCTGCGCAACGGCCTAACCTCCGGACATCCAGATATGCCCACTTTCCGCTTTACGAGGCAGGACGCGCGCGCGCTGGTCGCCTATCTGCGATTCATCCAAGGCCAGTGACTATTCCGACCCGACAGGCACCGTGGGGCAAGGCGCTGCGGCCACTAAGAGGCTGCTCGCGCCGGGACTGTGCCGGATTTCCAAGCTGCGCGGGCTTGGGTCCGATCTCCAACCGCTCCACTAACTATCGGCGCAGCTTGCGGTTTAACAGGGAAATTCCGGATGCGCTGCCGCTATGGACGAATGAGATGCCTGCCGTCTCGAGCGCAGCTCGAATTGCTGCCAGATTATTCGCGATTGGCTCGCGCTGACCCTCCTCGAAAGCGCGCACGGTCGAAAGGGAGACTTTGGCTTTGGCCGCAAGTTCTTCCTGCGACCAGTCCAACCAAGCCCGGGCGGCCCGGCACTGCTTCGGCATCATCTGGCCTATCAACCACTCTTCCGGCATGGGGCTCGCTCCAGCTATCTTGCGTGAGGCAACCGTTCGCTCGCATCCGCAAAGCAAAAAATAATCATCTGCAAACGCGTGAAAATTGCTTTGATCTTTGTCAAGTAAGGAATGGGTGCGTTGGCGGCCGAGTCCCCCGGGACCGGCGATCCGAGCCAAGAAATGGTGCGACATCGGCGCTAATGACGACTAACGAAGTGACTGACAAACAGAAGATCGTCACTGAGCCGGTCCCGCCGATTCTCGGTCGCGAGGACGATTAAATTCTGCTCGCTCTTGAGCGGAGTGGCGATGGCGCATCGCCGTGGGCAGTTCCGGGTCGCACGTTGAAAGTTTACCGTCGCTTTTGTCAACGATAACGACGGTAAACTCCCGACTGCTGATGACACAACCGGTCAATCCGGATTGGCTCAGCCGTGGTGCCACAGATGTTCGAAGAAATTTTGAGCCATCTGGTGAAGATTGAAGTCGCCGTGACCGAGGTCTCCTGCGCCGGCGCTTGCGAATTCCCGGCCACCTTCGTGGTTGGCGAACCACGCCCCTCGGTTGCTGCTCGTGGGCGAGAAGCCCTGGCTTACATCATTGCCGCCGCCCGCGGAATCTTGATTGCCCGGAGTTGCCGGGTCGTCTCCGCCGCTGCTGCAAGCTTGGCTGCCCTGATAGCCCGAGCCTTGATTGCCCTGACCATTGCCGCCGCCGGATCCGGCACCCGCATTTCCTGTGCCGCTGTCTCCACCTGCTTGATTACCCTCGCTGTTGCCGTTTGGATTTGGATTTGATGACCCAAATCCGTTATTGGTCAAACCGTTCACCGGCGTGTTTGTCAGATTGTCATTGCCATCAACGGCACCGTCTACCGGCACTGTCGTGCCGACCGTCGCCGCCGCCGTCGTGGTCGCGCCGGGAACGGTGGTTGCGCTGCCGACATAGGCTCCGCCGCCGGTCGGCAGGTTGTTGCCGGACACGTCATTGGCGTCGGCCACGAAGCCAACGCCCGCCGCCACGATTTGTGCGGCATTGGTGGCGTTGAGGCCGTTGGCTTCGATACTCTGCAGACCGGCGACGGCGTTCGCGGTGTCGGTCTTGAGCGTCCCCGAGAGCAATTCGTTGTCGAACCGGTCGCCGAAGACGCCGCCTTGCGCGCCGGTAAACGACGCTCCGAACTCGTTGTAATTATTGATTTGCGTGATCAGCGATTGGATTTCGGCATTGGTCGGATTGATGGTGCCGTTGGCGATGCCATCAAGCGTGTTGTTCAACTGGTTCCCTTGGGCGATGAATTGCGACCAGAAGTTCGTTTGCGCCTGGTTGTCCTGGTACTGAAGGATCGTGCCGCCGTGGTCATTGACACCGCCGACGCCATTGAGGTAGCCCGCGAATTCGCCGAATCCGCCTGTGCTTGCGGCGAATGTTTGGTTCGGCTGCGCTCCGTTGTTGGCGACCGAAACGTCACCCGCCGCCGCAGCCAATGCCGGGTCGTTGTTCACGATATCGACTATGTCGAGCATGTTATCGTTCGTTGACCGAGCCGCGTCATTGGGATTGGTCGCGTACATGCCGTCGAACTTGTTGAGCTGGAGTTCGGTTTGAGCAAGCACGGTCTCGATGTGGACGGTCGTTAGCGCCTGCTCTTGTTGAGCCGTAAGCGGCTGTCCTTGCGGCGACATGCCGGCTTGCTCGTTCGCCTCGATGGCGGCCAGCGCGGTCGGGCTGTTGACGATATTGGTCAGGCCGGTCACGACCGCCTGCATGTCGGTGTTGAATTCGGCGAGGTTGGTCGCGTTCAGGCCGCCCACGGAAAGGTCGTTGGCCGCATTGAATACCGCGCCGACTTGCGCAAGCGTCGGTGGTGCAGCAGCGGTTCCTTCGGCCGCGGCGAGAGCCGTGGGCGTATCGCTGCCAGTTGGCAGTTGTTGGAAGCCCACATTGGTAAATCCGGTCCCGCTCTGATAGGCCGCGGCATTGAGCGCATGCGCCAAGGTCGTGTCGCCGTTCACCTCCCCAAGGATCTGCTGTTGGGTGAGTGCGATGGTGCCTTGTGCCGCTGCGGCCGCCGCGCTGGCTCCGACCGAGAGCGGAGCCTCGTGAGCAAGGGTGGCCAGTTGCCCCTGAATCTCTGAAAGTTCGCCTGCCAGTGCCGGATCGGAAATCGTCTGACCGCCAACCGTGACGGCACCGGGATTGGCCAGCATCGCGGTGACGTCGGCTTGCAGCGCGTTGATGTCCTGCGCGTACATCGGTTCGTAGGGCTGTTGATTGTCGGCACTCGCGGATTCAACAGTCGTAGAGCCGGTCCACAACCCGCCTTCCGAGAGCCGAACCGCGTCATTGAAAACCGCGCCGGCCTGCGTGAGATCGGTCGAGACCGCCAGAGCGCTGCTGATCGTGGTTTGAAACTGATTGCCCGGCTGCGTAATCGTCACGCCGTCCAGCCCTTCAGTGTCCCGTATCGTCGATGGAACCGTAACCATCTCTAGCCCTCCTCTGTCTAAGTTATGTTGAGTTATGTGAAGCCCCCAGCTTGCGTCGTCATCGTGTCGCGACGGTTGCCAATGCGTTCATTCTGACGGTCCGCACTTTTTCAAAAATTTTTAAATCGAAAATCATCGCAGCAAACAAAGATGACCACAGCAAGGAGCTTCAGCGGCACTCATTGCCTTTTATGTGATCGACTGAGCTCAATCGGACATCTCGCATACTTCGAGGCAAAATTCGTCCTCACGGTTCATCGAACATGCGGCGGAACTGATCGCTGATCGGTTTGAGCAAATAGCTCACCATTGTACGGCTGTTGGTTTGCAGGAAAACCTCGACCGGCATGCCGGAGACCAAGGTCAAACCCTTCAGACGCCGACGTTCGCTGCCGACAAGGTCAATTCGGACGACATAGAAACTCGCGTTGGTTTGCTCGTCGCGGCTTAGGTCTGCCGAAACATATGACAGGGTGCCTGCGACCTGCGGCGTCGTCTGCCGATCGAAGGCGGAGAATCGCAGATATGCCTGCTGGCCGCGCTTAACCTGGTCGATCGCATTTGGCGGGAGATGACCTTCGATCTCGAGATCGTCAGTATCGGGAACGATTTCCATGATGACGTCGCCGGAACGCACGACGCCGCCGATGGTGTGGACGGCCAACTGATGAATGGTTCCCGACGTCGGCGCCCGAATGTCGATCCGGTCAAGCTGATCCTTGGCGGTCACGTCTTTCTCGATCAATTCCGCTTCTTTGTCCTGCGTTTCGCGAAGATCCTTCATGACTTCGGCGCGGAAGTCCTGGTCGATCTTCACGATTTGAAGGCGCGCCTGTCCGATTTTGGCCTTGGTTTCGGCAATCGCAGCGGTCAGTTGTGCTCGGTCACCGTCAAGCCGGGCGGCATCGCGCTGCAACGTCGTCATCCGCGCCAGAGGCACGAGACCCTTGGCGTAGAGCTCCTGGACGCCGGTCAGTTCGGTGGCGATCAGATCAAGCTGGGACGATTTCGATTTGATCTCGGCCTCCAGGCCGCTGATTTGCTCTTCGAACTGGCGAATGTTGCTCTCGTAGAGGTCTTTCTGACCCGACCGCACGCTCGATCGCGCGTTGAACAACGATATTTCCGAAGCCATCAGGTGCGCGACGCTTGCGTCGCCCATCCGCCTCGCGAGTTGTTCAGGCGCTCGGACCTCCTTCAATCCATCCCGCTCGCTGATGAGTCGGGCCAGGCGCGCACGAGCCTGGTCGAGTTGGTCGGCGACCAGTTGCTGGTTGGCTTGCACCTGGGTCGGGTCGAGACGGGCTAGGAGCGCGCCCGCGCTCACATGCGTTCCATCCTGGACCAGGATTTCCGCAACCACACCTCCAGTCGGGTGCTGGATCTTTTTCACGCTCGATTCCACTACGAGTCTGCCAGGCAGCACCACGGCGCCGGACATCGGCACCATCGTGGCCCAGATTCCTGCGACAGCGACGCTGACGACGAGGACCCGCGATGCGGCCTTCAATTCAATCTCGTGCCTGCGCACAACCTGCGTCGTGAAATCCCCGGTCGCCTCGTTGTCCGGGACCGCGCCGGTGAAAAGCCAATGAAGGTGCGCCTTCAGGATTTTCAGCAGACCGCAGATCGCGGAAAGCGCAGGCCATTCGGGCAACACTCTGCTTGGTACCGCCGCGCCAACATCGATTTCCGCGACACGCGTGGGATTTTGCAACGAATGAACATCGAAACGATCCAGCCGCTCCGACGGACTTGGGAATCGCAGCGTTTGCTCCGGGCTTACGCCCGGCGCGCGGCCGCGCGCGGCGCTGTCGCGCCGGCTGTCGTGTAGCGAGCGATCGACCGCTTTTTTTGCGGCACGGAGCTCGATGATCAGCGCCTTGCCCTGCGGCCCGACCGACGCGCGCCAGCGCGACGAAGGATGATCTTCCGTGGTGCTGTCTCGCCGGTTGCGCCCCAGTGCGTTCATCGCCGCGCTCCGTCCGCCGCAGCGGCGTATTGGGACTGGGCGGGGCTTGGTGGTTTGAACGCGGCCGTACCGCCGGCGGATCGGGCGACGCGGGCGAACATGTCCTGGCGCGGACCGAACGCGACCATTCGGCCTTGGCGCAGCACCATCGCCATATCGAGCGCGGAAATGGCTTCCGGCCGGTGAGATACCAGCACGACGATCGATTTTTTTTGCCGCAGTGTCTCGATCGCCCTGATTAACGCCACCTCGCCGTCATGGTCGAGATTGGCATTCGGCTCATCGAGGACGATCAAAAAGGGATCGCCGAATATCGCGCGCGCAAGTCCGACGCGTTGACGCTGTCCGGCCGACAGGCATGAGCCACGTTCCCCAATCCTGGTCGCATATCCATTAGGCAGCGATAAAATCATCTCGTGCGCGCCGGCAAGCCGCGCGGCGCTGAGAACCGCATCCGGGGAAGCGCTATCATCGAAGCGCGCGATATTCTCCGCCACCGTGCCGTCAAAAAGCGCCACGTCCTGCGGCAGGTAGCCGATATGACGGCCGAGTGCGTCCGGATTCCAGTTGTCCAGTGCGGCGCCGTCGAGCCGCACAACGCCCTTGGTCGCTGGCCAGATGCCGACGAGCGCGCGCACAAGCGAGGACTTGCCGGCGGCGCTCGCTCCGAGCAGCGCCATGCCCATTCCGGCCGTCAGCTTGAATGAGATATTGGAAAGCACGACCTGGCCGCCGCCAGGCACCACTACCGCGACGTCTTCAACCGAGAGGCTTTGGCTAGGTCGCGGCAGTTCGACGGTGGCCGCCGGCGGCGGAGTCGCGCCCTTCAGCGTGTCGCGCAGTCGGCCAATTCCCTGACGCGCGGCGACCAGTTGTTTCCAGTTCGACAGCGCGATTTCGATCGGTGCCAAAGCGCGGCCCATCATGATCGAAGAGGCGATCATGATACCGCCGGACGCCTGCTCGATGATGACCAGGTATGCCCCGACGCCAAGTATCGCCGATTGCAGGATGTAGCGTACAACCTTGGCCACGGCGCCGATGTTCGCGTAGATGTCGGACACATCGAAGATCTGCCGCAGGTGGTTCTGGTTGGCTTGCACCCATAGCGCGGTGAAGCGGCCGGTCATGCCGAGCGCGCGGATCGCCTCGGCGTTTTGGTGCGTCGCGTCGGCGAGCACCTGCCTTTGAGCGCTGGCATCCATCGCCGACTTTGCCACGGAGCGTGAGCGGCGCTCCGTGGCTACCGTGAGTGCCACAATCGTTGCGGCGCCGACCATCGCGACCAAACCGATCAACGGATGGAAAATAAGCAGCGCGATCAGAAACATCGGCGTCCACGGCATGTCGAGAAACGCCGTCGGGCCTACACCGGACAGAAACATACGGATCTGATCGATATCGCGCAGCGGTTGCTGTGCGATTGCAGCGTTGGCGCCCCGCAGCGACAGCGTGGCGACCGCAAGATAGAGACGCTTTTGCAGCCCGATGTCGAAAAGAGTTCCGATGCGCGACAGCATCCGCGCGCGCGCCGCCTCGAAGTATGCCTGGAACAGATAGGCGATGAGGACCATCGCCGAGAGTCCGAAAAGCGTCGCGGTGCTGCGGCTGGGAAGTACCCGATCGTACACCTGCAGCATATAGAGAGAGCCGGATAGCATCAGGAGATTGATCACGCCGCTAAAAATCGCGACTGCGCCAAGCCGATGCGCACTCGAGCGCAACTCGAGTGTCACAAGATCATCTGGCACTGGGCTCAACATACTCAACTCACCGGATAGCTCGTCGAGCGGGTGCGACTCCTGTAGCAATGCTGACGTGACTTCCTAGATCGCAAACATCAAAAACTAGCTACGGAAACCCGACGGAAATTCGACCGAACTTCGGCGCAGCCTTGATTCCGCAAATCGTGCCAAAAAAATATCGGCGATAGATTCGTGCCCGGCAAGAAAACTTCCGGTGACACGCGCAGGCGGCCCGGTGTACGTGCAGGAACAATTTTTCATTTGTGTCGCGGCGAAGCGTGTCGCCAGCGTGCAAACGCAAACCCGCACACACGCAAAATTGCATCACGGAATGGGTCGAGCGCCACTGATCCACCCCGGAATGATCACAAATTTTGTCCGACTACTTCGCAATTTGGTCAGGCTGAGGCTCCAATGGTTGGGAACTTTTCTACAATTGCCAGAGCCGTACTATTGCGTTTCGTCAACAGGGGGACGTCAGTGGCCAACGACGGAAATCACCGGCATCGTCGTCTCGCACGTTTGCGGCGTTGATCGCTGGGGATCGCTGTTCGGAAGTTTCTGAAATTTGGGTGGGAACTGTCGGGCATCAATCTCCGAGCCGTGTGACCGCTGCGAGGCTGATCGCGGACAGGTCGTTCCATGATTCGCGAGTGGTGATCTCGATCTAGGAGGAAGCTAGCGCGGCGAAATTTTGTGTTGGGGGCGTGCGTGGTGCAAAAAAAGCAGGCAAAGAAAACGGACTATGGCACTGTTATTCTGCATTGGTTGATGGTGGGGTCGCTTGCTGTCGCGGTCGCGACCGGACTCAGAATTGCGACCGAGGCGCCGGACCGCAACTGGATCAACGTCTTAGATTTTTTTCTTCCCAAAGCCGCGGTATGGACTGAGCACCTCCAGGCGGCCGTCTTACTCATCGCCACCAGCATTGCCTACGTTATCTATGTGGCGCGCGCCGGCCTTTGGCGCCGTCTTCGGCTCGATACAATCCGGCTTCGGGGACTGCTGGGCCGTCCCTACGCCCGATGGGGCACCATCAATGTCCTTCTCCATTGGCTGCTCTTCCTGGTGATGTTGTCGCAATTGGTGACGGGAACCCTTCTGTACCTTGGTCACGCCGGCAGCTTCATCGTCGAGCTCCATTGGATTGGGATGTGGGCCATTCTCGCCTACGTCGTCGTGCATCTGTATTCCCAGTGGCGGTACGGAGGCGCGGCGCAACTGCTGCGCATTTTTCGGCCCGGGAGGCTCGCGGCGGCACCGCCGCGATTCGATCTTGCCGATATGATGGCGCTGCTCGATCAGCAGGCATCCCCCGCGCTGGCGCCCAATCACTCCGCCGCCGCGAAAGCATTTGCCGGCGGGCCCGACGCGATAACGCCCATCGGCGCGACCGTCGGCGAGCAAGACTTCGCCAATGTCGATGTTGTCGAGCGTGAGGCTCCGGATACCCCGGCTCATGCATTGCGGAACGACGGCACTCGGAGCGCGCCGAGAAAGCGCCTGGCGATCCATCTGAATTCATTCCTCGTCGCGGGCACAGTGGCGGGAATGACGGCCGTCGCTCTCACATCGGAGCCGCAGTTTATCGAACTCGATCGCCTGTACGTTCACCGAATCGATCCGACGGAGATTCCGACAATCGACGGCGAAACCTCTGATCCGATCTGGCAACGAATCTCTCCGACCTATGTACAGACGGCGAATGGCGGAAATTTTCAAGGCACGGGTGAAACGACGATCTCGATTCAGGCCGTGCATGACGGGCTTCGCGCGTATTTCCTGTTCATGTGGGACGACCCAACACGTTCGCTGAAACAGCTCCCGTTAAGAAAAACCGCTGCCGGCTGGGAGCTTCTTCATGACGGCTACGAATTCGGCGACGAGCGCGCATATAGCGAGGACAAGTTCTCGGCGTTATTGACCAGCTCGGATACGATTCTTGCCGGCGACACGACGTTTCATGCCGGCGCGACTCCGCTCGCCGGCGAGCCGGCTACGCTGTCGGGGCGCGGTTTGCACTACACGATGCATGAGGGCGAGTTCGTCGACGTCTGGGAATGGAAGGCGACGAGCACCAACGCCTCGAAGCACTGCGACGACGATTATTTTGGCCCGCCGGCCAAGGCTTCGCCGGCGCAGTTTGAGGCGCTCGTTCCGTATCATGGAGGCTTTGCGCCTGATCCCGGCACCGCAAACTATCGGGACAATTTCACTGCGTTTCGAGCAAGTGACCATACCAACGGAGTGGTACCACGCCGCTTGCCGAAGGATTTGAACGCCTTGAGCGCCACGCTCGGTCGCGTCGATCTCGATCCCGACCATGGCGAAAGCGAGACGGCACGTTGGTACCTGACCGACGAAGAGACCGTTCCCTATTCGCCGGAGCGCGACCGGCTCATTCCGAACGGCACGGTCGTGCCGGGCGTGATCATATCGGGCGAATATTCCGGAGATCGCGCCGACGTGCAATGCGCGGGACGCTGGGCCGCCGGCAGGTGGGCGCTCGAGGTCGTGCGCCGCCTGGACGTCCAAAGCCGTTACGACGTGCCAATCAAGACCGGCATCTCGATGCGCGTGGCGGCGTTCGATCATTCTCAGATTCGACACACCAGACATGTTCGGGCATTGCGCCTGGAGGTGGAGTAATGCCGAAGGCTTGCAAAGTGTGGATCAACGGCGAGCAACTCACCGCCAAGCCGGGAGACGTGTTGCTCGACGTAGCCTTGATGAACGGAGTCGAGTTGCCGCACGATTGTCGGTCGGGATATTGCGGGACGTGCCAGGTGCGCGTTGTGCGCGGACGTTGTCTCGGAACCCCAACAAGCAACCCCGACGTCGTTCACGCATGCCAGACTCGCATTATCTCGGACCTGCACGTTGTCGCCGAACGCGTCCCGGAGATAACGGATGCATCGGGGACTGTCGTAGATGTCACCGATATTGGTTCCGACGTTCTCGAGCTCTGCATCGAAAGCCGGCACCCCATCGAGCATGTGCCGGGTCAATACATCTCGCTGCAATTTAGCGGCTTTCCGGCGCGTTACTACAGCCCGACGGCACCGCTCGATTGGCCCAGCGATCCGAGTCTGCTCCGCTTTCACGTGAGACGGCTGCCGACAGGGCGCGTTTCCTCGGCGCTCGGGCGGCGGATAAGAAGAGGACATCGGGTGAAGATGACCGGTCCGTTTGGCGCAGCCTATTTTCGAGCGGATCAGCGTGGCCGTCTCGTGTTGATTTCGGGCGGCACCGGATTTGCTCCGATCTGGGCGATAGCCGAAGCGGCGATAAAGGAGAGACCGGCGCGCGAGCTCATTCTTATAGCTGGAGCTCGCGAGTTGTGCTCGCTCTATATGATCCCCGCACTGTGCAGGCTCGCGTTGTTTCCGCGCGTGACGATCATCGCGACGGTATCGTCGCAGCAGGACGTTACGCCGGCAATTCGTCACGGCTCCCCCACCAGCTACCTGCCCCCGCTTTCGAGCAGAGACGTTGTCTATGTTGCAGGCGCGCCCGCCCTCGTCGATGCGGTGGGACAAATCGCGCGAGCGAGCGGCACATCGTGTTTTGCGGATCCGTTCTTACCCGCTCCGGACAGAGTGGAAGAGCGAACCTTCTTCTCACGCACCACCGCGTGGTTCGCGCCTGCCGCACAGACCCCGCCACGACTGGAGCTTCTTCTCGCACGTCAGTAGAGCCGAACCCGAGCTGCAGTTTCTTGCCGCGGCTGCATTCTCTACCCGAGCCGCCGATTGTTCATTGGGAAGGTTTGTCATTACGAGCGGGGATGGGGCGCGGGTAGGCGCGAATGGGCGGGAGCGATGTTGCTCGTGTTTCGAAGAAAATTGCGCGCGCATATATGGGCAGGTGCAAGCCTCCTTGCGGCCGCTGCGATCACCACGGCGTGCTCGGAGGCGGCAGCCGATACGCTCGAATGGGCGCTGGTCCAGGCCTATCAGAATAATCCGTCGCTCAACGCGCAGCGCGCCTCACTGCGTGCGACCGACGAGAACGTTCCGCAGGCCTTGTCGGGATATCGCCCGAAGCTGAGCATCACCGGCAACGCCGGCTACAACTACACCAACGCGACTTCAGTATTTCCGCTCGGCGGTATCGTCACCACCTCGCAATTCGCCCAGACCTTTATCTCGCGCGGCGTCGGCGCGCAGGCGACGCAGACGGTGTTCAACGGTTTCCAGAACGCGAATCGCACCCGCCAGGCGGAGAGCCAGGTG
>Ga0187784_10000022_pt1 | contig 92316 bp, 89 predicted proteins | sample 1015_SJ02_MP15_2_FD_132964 | JGI IMG/M metagenome (GOLD analysis project Ga0187784, IMG submission 132964) | Tropical peat soil microbial communities from peatlands in Department of Meta, Colombia - 1015_SJ02_MP15_20_MG | ecosystem: Environmental > Terrestrial > Soil > Wetlands > Peat | place...
TCTCGAATTCCACGATTCCCGCATTCGCGTGCGACTTCGACTCCCGCTTCGAGAGCACCTCGGTCTCGGTGTAGATCGTGTCGCCGATAAACACTGGGCTCGGAAACTTGACTTCGGAGTAGCCGAGATTGGCAAGCGTTGTCCCCAACGTCAGGTCCATCACCTGCACGCCCGCCACCAGCGACAGGGTAAAGTTTGAATTCACCAGCCGCTGCCCGAACATCTGCGTCTTGGAGTACTCCGCGTCGAGATGTAACCAGGCCATGTTGTGGGTCAGCGCAGAGAACAGGAGGTTGTCCGTCTCCGTCACCGTGCGAGTGATCGCATGCCGATAGACCACGCCGGGTTCGAACTCCTCGTAGTACTTGCCAGTAGCGATGCTTTGGTAGTTTACGGGCACTGGATCCTCCTCTCGGGCATGCATTGATGCGCCATAGGCCAACCCTATCCGGATTTGCGTGCATGGTCGGCCCTGCATAGTACCCTTCAATCTCGTTCGGCCAGCCCGACCCGCGAAGGATGCCGAAACCATGAACGACGATAGCCAAAGCCTAGAGCGTGCGGTCGCGCGCTTTGTGGTCAACTACACGTCCGCGGATATCGACGACGCGACGCGTAACGCGGTGAAGGGCTTGATCAAGGACCAGTTCGCCATCCAGATCGGGGCGTCGGTCCTGCCGTGGTCAAAGCAGACCCTTGCCTTTCGCCGGCCGCACCCGGGCAAGGCCACAATCGTCAATCACCGCGCCAAGGCTGCGGCGGTGGACGCCGCCTACGTGAACGCCAGCTACGGCCACGGGTTCGAGTACGACGATTTCTTCGGCAACGCCCATCCGGGCTGCGCGGTCGTTCCTGCCGCCTTCGCCATGGCCGAGGAGTTGGGCGCCGACCTCGAAACCGCAATCACCGCACTCGTCGTTGGGTATGAGACCTATGTGCGGATTGGCAGATGGGGCTCGCCCGCAGTGCTGAACCAGGGTTGGCAACCGCACCCAATCTGGGGTGGATTTGGGATCGCAGCGTTGGCGGCCAAGCTGTACGGGCTCAACGATGAGCAAACCTTCCACGCGCTCGCCGTCGCGCTCAGCCACGCAAGCGGGCCGACCGAATACGCCTCGACCGGCGGGTCGATCAAGCGCGTCCATGCCGGCATCTGCGTGCGCAACGGCATCGAATCCGCGGAGTTGGCCCGCGCCGGCATCACCGGCCCCCGCAAGTTCCTGACCGGCAACCGCGGTCTCTACAAGATGTTCTGCGACAAGACTGTCGGAGACGAGGCGATCGCCGATTTCCTTCCCGGGGCGCCGAACCTCATGCCCGGCCTCAGCTACAAGGCCTATTGCTGCTGCGCCTGCACTTTCTCCTACATCGAGGCGATGCGGCGTGTTCAGGACCGCGCGGCCGAGATCGAGAGCATCGATACCAAGGTGCAGACCATGGTCAACTCAATCGTCGGCACCCGCAACTCCAACATCTACACGCCCCGTAACATTGAGGAAGTGCAGTACTCCCTGCCTGCCCAGATGGCGCTCAGTGTGCTGGGAAAGGGTAACGGCTTCCAGGCGCATCATGCCATCCTGAAAGGCCGCCTCGACCTCGGCCCCGGAACGGAAGTGCGGCGGATGCTTGAAAGGGTGAAAATCGAGGTCAGCCCCGAGCTCGATTCCAAATTCAAGCACTTCGTCGCGGACGTAACCGTGAACTACAAGGACGGCAGCAGCGAGCACATCTTCGAGGAGCAGTCGAAGGGCTCGCCGATGAAGCCCTTTACGCCCGACGAGCACGTAAAGAAGCTCGACGACTTGACCGAGACCGTGGTCGGAAAGGCACAGGCCCATCGGCTGTGGGCGCTGGTCGACGAGATGCGTCCGAACCTCCCTGTCGGCGATGTCACCGCGCTGCTCGTTCCCGGCGCTTGACTCCCGGTCGAGTCGACAACGGCGCCCACACCCAAAGCGGGTGCGGGGCGCCCCTGGCTCGCAATCCACATCGTCGGCAGTCCGAACGCGATAGAAAGGAACCGCCGTGGCAGGCATTCTCTCCGGCACAAGGGTCCTCGACTTCGGCCGCTGGATTGCGGGTCCTTATTGCGCCCACATCCTTGCGAGCTTTGGCGCCGACGTGATCCGGATCGAGCGTCCGAAGGGCGAGGACGATCGTTACCTCATGCCGGTCACGGCCCACGGTGAAGGCGCACAGTTCCTCCAATGCAATGGCGGTAAGCGCAGTTTGACGCTGGAGATGACGTCGCCACAGGGTCGCGAGGTCATGCGCCGCATGATCGCCAAGGCCGATGTGGTGATTGCCAACTACTCGCCCGGTGCGCTCAAGTTCTTCGGGCTCGACTACGAGACGCTGAAGGGGATCAAGGGTGACATCATTCTCGCCAGCGCCTCCGCCTACGGCTCGGAGGGCGCGCTGGCCGAGCGCATAGGTTTCGATGGCGTCGGCCAGGCCGTCAGCGGAGCGATCTATCTCACCGGCGAGCCGGGCAAGCCCTACCGGGCCGCGACAGCACCCATCGACTTTGCGACCTCCCTGTCACTGGCCTACGGTACGCTAGCGGCAATCATCGGCAAAATGCGCTCCGGGGAGGGGGCACACGTGGAGGCCTCACTAGTCGGAACGTCGCTCAACATCGCCAACCAGATCCTGATGGAGGAGGCGACCGGTTTCCGCCACCGCGAGCCCACGGGCAATCGCAGCCCGATGTCGAGCCCATCGGACATCTTCCGCGCCCGGGACGGCTGGTTCATCATGCAGGTGATCGGTCAAAAGGTGTTCCAACGCTGGTGCAAGCTGATCGGGCGCGAGGATCTGATCGACGATCCGCGCTTCGCCACCGACGACCTGCGCGGGGAGAATGGCCTCGAACTCAGCGGCATCATGCAGTCCTGGTGCGATAGACGCAGCCGCGACGAATGCGTTGAGATCCTGAGCAAGGCCAACATCGGCTGCGGGCCGGTGTTGTCCCCCGTCGAGGTTATGGACGGGGCGATGGACTTGCGCGCCACATACCTGCACGACGTTTCCTTTCCGGGCTCAGGGCCCGTGCCCATCGCGCCCCCGCCAGCTCGCCTGTCGCGTGGTGCCGTCGAGGTGACGCGCCCACCGCTGCTCGGTGAACATAGCGACGAGGTGCTTTCCGACTACGGTTTCAGTGCCGATGAGATCGCCGACCTTCGGGCCGCTGGGACAATCTGAAACTGGCAACGAAAACCCCATCGACGCAGGATCCGCCGCCATGCCGAAGATCGACGAAATGACTGCTGAGCTGTGGGATCGCGAGCAGATTCGTCGGTGCCTCAATCGATATGCGCGCGGCGTCGATTGCTTCGACCGGGAATTGATCCTGTCGGCCTTCCACCCAGATGCCATCGACGAGCACGGCAAATTCGCCGGCACGCCCGAGGAGTTCGTCAATTGGGCGCTCGACATGCACGAGCGCGCACAGCTGTCGCACCAGCATTGTCTCCTGAACCATAGCTGCGAGATCGACGGCGATATCGCACATGCCGAGACCTATTTCATGTTCGTCGCCATGAACCGCAGGGGTAAGCCGCTGACGATCAGCGGCGGGCGCTACATCGATCGGCTTGAGATGCGTAATGGCGCCTGGCGCATCGCGGCACGTGTGACGCTGCGCGACTGGTCCAATCTCGACCAGGTTCCGGACGCCCTCGACCTCAGCGCAATGACGTCCACCGCTGCCTCGCTTTCGGTTGCGGAGCGAAAGTTCATGAACAAAGGTCGCGGACGTGCGCGCGACAGGTCCGACCCGTCCTATGACCGGCCGCTCACGGTCGATGCGGCACGCCGCGAGGCGTATATCGCGCAATTCGGCCGGCACTGAACATGAGCGGCGGAGCGCGAGATGAAAGCCATCATAAAAGCCATCATATTCGAGCGGTTCGGCGGACCCGACGTCCTCTCCGTATCCCAGCTGCCCAGGCCCAGTGCAGGCCCAGGCGAGGTGCTGGTGAAGGTCGCCGCAACGACCGTCAACCCGACTGACATCATGATGCGCAATGGCGCGCAGGCGGCCATGATGGCGGGGCTGGTACCACCTTACATCGCCGGGATGGAATTCTCCGGCACCCTCGTCGACCCGGGCGCCTCCGGGCTCGAGCAGAACCAGCCGGTCATCGGCGTCGTGAACCCGCGCACGTCGCGCGGCGGCGCCTACGCCGAGATTATTGCGGTCTCGGCGCGTTCGGTCGCGCCCATTTCGCCGAAGGTCGACCTCGTCGCGGCCGCGACGGTGCCGATGAACGCGCTGACAGCCGCGCTCGCTTTGGAATTCCTCGCGCTGAAGCGCGGCCAGACGCTGGTCGTCACGGGCGGTGCGGGCTTGCTCGGCGGTTTCGCGATCCAGCTCGCAAAGGCCGAAGGTTTGACTGTACTCGCGAACGTCGGCGAGAGGGACCGGACGCTTGTCGAGAGCCTCGGGGCCGACCATCTCCTGCCCCGTAACGAAGGGCTCGAAGCCGCGCTGCGGGCCATCTGTCCCGACGGCGTCGATGGCATGATCGACGGCGCGCTGATCGGCCAGCAGATAGCGCACGTCGTGCGCGATGGCGGTGGCATTGTCTCCCTGCGCAGCAGCTACAAGATCAGCGCACCGCGCGCGCGCGTCCACAACGTCTCGGTGCTTGCCGGGATGCAGGACACCGCAAAGCTCAAGCGCATCGCCGATCTCGTCGGCAGCGGTCGTCTCCTGCCGCGTGCGGCAGAGGGCGGCCGCTACAGTTACCGGAATGCGGCCGCCGCACATGCGGCGGCCGAGGCGCGCGGTTCGCGCGGCCGCATCGTCATCACGTTCGAGGATTAATCGACGGTCAGACGCTGCGGCGCCCGACCTCAGGTCCAGGCTCGCTGCAGGAAATCGCACATGACATCGAGAACGGCGACGACCATCGCGTCGCCATCCGCGGTGCGGCAGCCGGCCGTACGCGCCGCCTTGATGAACGGAGTCTCGCCGTGGCCGGCGACCACGTCGCCGACGAACATAGACGAGGCAAGCAGCTTCGGGTCGACCGGTAGCGGGTCTCCCGCGGCCATGCCCGTGGGCGTCGCGTTGCAGACGAGGTCGAAGCCGGACGGGTCGTTCGATCCGGCTCGTAGCCGATCGCCGCTCTTGTCCTTCATGATGTCGACGAGCTTCTTCGCGCGGGCGGCGTCGACGTCGTGGACCACCAGCTCGCTGACGCCGGCATTGAGCATCGAGATGGCGATGGCGCTACCAGCTCCACCGCATCCCAGCACCAGAACCCGCGCGCCCTCCACCTTGGCGCCATTATCGACTTGCGCCTTCAGAAACGCGTCGCCGTCCGTCGTGTGGCCGTGCCACGAACCGTCCTTGTTGCGCCGGGCGGCGGCGACCACACCCAGTAGCCGTGAAGTCTCTGTGACCGTCGCGCAGTATTTGTAGCCGGCGGTCTTGTGAGGCATTGTGAAGCTGACGCCGTCGACATTCCGCGTGGCGGCGAGGCCTGCCATGACCGGATCGAGCGCACCCTCCGGCACCTCCATCGGCAACGAGATCGTGTTCATGCCCCGCTTGGCCATATGATGGCTGAGCCAGTCCGGCGAGCGGGCGTAGATGATGGGATCGCCGAGCAGCGGATAGAGGCGCGTCCTGCCGTTCAAATTGATGGTCATGATGTGGCCTTCCTTCCGGGACTGTCCGCGCGACTGGCGACGTCAGCCCTCGCGCGAGAAGTCAGGCTTGCGCTTCTCCCGATGGCTGGCGAGCCCCTCGCGCACGTCGGGACCGCGGAAGCCAAGGAACTCGAGGCCGAGCGAGGCATCGAAGATCGCGGCGTGCTGCTTGTAGAACAGGTTCATGGAGCGCTTGGTCCATTGGATCGCTTCCTGCGCGCCCTTGTTGAGCTTGCTGGCGACGACACGCGCGGTCTCCAGGAGCTTGTCGTCGTCGGCGCACATGGAGACGAGACCGATCCGCTCCGCCTCCTCACCCGAGATCGTCTCGCAGACCATCAAGTAGTATTTCGCCTTGGCCATGCCGCACATGAGCGGCCACACCATCGCCGCGTGGTCGCCCGCGGCCACGCCGAGCCGGGTGTGGCCGTCTACGATCTTTGCCGTCTTCGCGGCGATCGAGATGTCGGCCAGCATGGCGACGATGAGCCCGGCGCCGACCGCCGGCCCGTGAATCGCGGAGATGACGGGTTTCGGGAAGTCGATCATGCCGTGCACGAGGTCCTGGCATTCCCTGAGCACCCGTGTCAGCGTTGTGTAGCTCGCAAGCTGATCCTCGATCAGGTCGAAGCTGCCGCCGGCCGAGAACGCCTTGCCGGCGCCCCGCACGAGCACGACGTTCACCTCAGGATCGCGGTCGATCACTCGCCACACGTCGACGATGTCGGTGTGGACCTTCGCATTGACGGCGTTGAGGTTAGGACCGTCGAAGATGATCTCCAGAACGCCTGGATCGTTCATCTCGAAGGACATTGCGAAGTTCTTGTATTTATCGAGCACAGACATGCAGCCTCCCTTCAAGCGATCCGTTCGAACACCGCGGCGAGGCCCTGGCCGCCGCCGATGCACATGGTCTCGATCCCGTAGCGCGCCTCGCGGCGCTTCATCTCGCGCAGCAGCGTGGCCAGGATGCGCACGCCGGTAGCGCCGACCGGATGGCCGAGCGAAATGCCGGAGCCGTTGACGTTGAGCCGCGCATAGTCGTCCTTGCCGAAACGCCACGACTTTGTGCAGGCGAGAACCTGTGCGGCGAAGGCCTCGTTGAGCTCGATCAGGTCCATGTCGGCAAGCGTCAGGCCCGCCTTGCCGAGCGCCTTCGCGACCGCCGGGACGGGTCCGATCCCCATGCGCTCCGGCCCAACGCCGGCGACGCCCCAACTAACGAGCCGGCCGAGCGGCTTCAGGCCCAGAGCCTCGGCCTTCGCGCGGGTCGTAACGATGCAGGCTGCGGCCGCGTCGTTCTGGCCGCTGGCGTTGCCTGCAGTCACCGTCGCCTGCGGGTCGGACTTGCCGAGGATGGGCCTGAGGGCTAACAGCGACTCGAGTGTTGCGTCTGCCCGCGGATGCTCGTCGGCCTCGAAGACCTGCGGACCCTTGCGGCCCTTGAATGAGACCGGCACCAACTCATCGGCAAATCGGCCCGTCTTCTGCGCAGCAATCGCCTTGGCGTGCGATGCGACGGCAAACTCGTCCTGCTCGCGGCGCGGAATCTGGAATTCACGACGCAGGTTCTCGGCCGTCTCCAGCATGCCGCCCGGCACGGGATAGAACTTGCCGCCGGAGGTCACACGCCCGCGCCCTATGCGACAGTAGAGCTCGGCATCCCGCCCGCGCAGGCCCCAGCGCGTGCCCATGGTGTAGTACTCGGCCTGGCTCATGGACTCCGCGCCGCCGGCGATCATGAGGTCGGCCGCATTGGTCTGGATGCACATCGCCGCATTGATCACCGCCTGCAGGCCCGAACCGCAGCGTCGGTCGATTTGCGTGCCCGGCACCGCGATGTCGAGGCCAGCGTCGAGCGCCGCGATGCGCCCGATCGCGGGCGCCTCGCTGTTGGGATAGACCTGCCCGAAGATGACGTCGTCGATATCCTCGCTCTTCACGCCGGTGCGCCGCACCAATTCCTTGACGACGGTTGCGGCGAGGTCGGCGGCCGGTACGTCCTGCAGCGTTCCGCCATAGCCACCGACAGGCGTCCGGATCGGTTCGCAGATGACTGCGTCGCGCATGGCTGCTTCCCTTTCGTATCAGTAGGATTTCGGCAGACCCAGAACTTTGTCCGAAATGAAGTTCAGGACCATCTGCTGGCTGATCGGCGCAATCTTCAGGTGCCGCGTCTCCATCCAGAACCGGGAGACATGGTATTCGGTCGCCATGCTGTATCCGCCGTGGAACTGCATCGCCCGGTCTGCGGCCTCGAAGCCAGCGTCGGTGGCAAGAAACTTGGCAGCGTTGGCTTCCGGCCCGCAGGACTTGCCTTCGTCGAACAGCTTCGCCGCCTTCTGCGTCATCAGATCCGCCGCCTCGAGCCTGATCCAGCTTTCGGCGAGCGGGTGCGCGACGGCCTGGTTCTTGCCGATCGGCCTGTCAAAGACGATGCGGTCCTTCGCGTACTGCACCGTCAGGTTCAGCGCACCGCGGCCGAGTCCGATGGCGGTCTGCGCCACCGCGATCCGCTCGGGGTTGAGACCGTCGATGAGGCAGCGGAACCCTTTGCCCTCCTCACCGACAATCTCGTTCTCGAAGACCTCGAAATTCTCGAACACCATCTCGTTGCTGTCGACGGAGTTGCGCATGATCTTCTCGATGCGGCTGACCGCGACACCCTGCTTGCCTTTCAGCCTCGTCAAGAACAGCGTCATGCCGTCGAACGGACGCTTGGGGTCGCGCGGGCTGGTGCGCGTCAATAACAGGATACGGTCGGCATTCTGTGCGTTGGAGATCCACACCTTGCGGCCGTTCACAACGTAACGGTTGCCCTCCTTTTTCGCGAACGTCTTCAGCCGTGAGGTATCGACGCCGTTGTCGGGCTCGCTCACCCCGAAGCACATCATCTCCTCGCCGGTGGCCAGCTTCGGCAGGAACTCCGACTTCATCGCGTCCGAACCGTGATGGATGACCGGTCCTGGCGGAAACACATAATACTGAAACACCGAATTGGCATTGAAGCCGCAGCGCTGGCCGAGCTCGTCGAGGACGATGCCCACCTCGGTGAGGCCAAGGCCCATGCCGCCATATTGCTCAGGCATCAGGATGCCGAGCCAGCCGCCTGCGGCAAGGGCATCCTTGAAGTCCCAGGGATATTCCTTGTTCTTGTCCTTCTGCCGCCAGTAGTCGAGGTCAAAATCCTCGGCGATCTTGCCGATCGATGAGCGGATCAGGTCGAGTTGGGATTGGTCAGCAGGCATGCTCTCAGCTTTCGATCTTCGATCAACCTTGTACCGGGATCAGGTCTAGCGGGGTTGCGGTGTCGAGAGCGGACATGTCGCCGGTGGCTTCGCCGAGGTAGCGCGCCCGGATGGCACGGCGCATGATTTTTCCATTCTTGGTCTTGGGCAAAGCCTCGACGGGAATGATTGCTGACGGCACCATCGCCTTTCCGGCGAGGCGTGTGACCGAGGCGGACGCACCGGAGATGTCGAAGACGCCGGGCGATTTGAGCGTCACGAAGGCGACGATGTTCGAGCCTTTGTCAGGGTCGGGCACGCCGATCACCGCCGCTTCAGCGATCTGCGGATTGGCAACGAGTGCAGATTCGATCTCGGCCGGGCCGATCCGGCGGCCGGCGACCTTGATCGTGTCGTCGGAGCGGCCATGGATGTGCCAGTAGCCGTCCGTGTCCACGCTTGCGAGATCGCCGTGTACCCAGGTGTGGGGCCAGCGATCCCAATACGTGCCGATGTAGCGATCGGGATCACGCCAAAAGGCATGGGTCATTCCCGGCCAGGTGTTGCGCACGACCAGCTCGCCGATGCCGTTGGTCGGCTTTCCGTCGGCATCGAGCACGTCCACATCCTGGCCAAGAATCGGGCCAGCGAAGCTTGCCGGCGTCATCGGTGTGATCGTGTAGTTCATCAGGATTCCGCCGCCGGTCTCCGTCCCGCCCGAGTAGTTGAGGATCGGACGCGTGCGCTGCCCGACCGTCTCGAACAGCCACTGCCAGCTGGGCGCGTCCCAGGCCTCTCCCGTGGAGGCGAAGGCGCGCAGCGATGAGATGTCCTGGGCCGGCGCGCCGCCGTCCATGGCGGCGCGGATGCCGCGAGCGGCGGTCGGCGCCAGCCCCAGGACTGTAAGGCGGTTGCGCTCGACGATCCGCCAGAGGCGGCTTTCATCCGGGAAGTTGGGCAGGCCCTCGATCCAGACGATGGTAGCACCGAACTGCAGCGTGCCGAGGATCATCAGCGGCCCGAGCATCCAGCCCATATCCGCGATCCAGCCCAGCCGGTCACCGGCCTGGATGTCGAAGCCGTAGCCGAAGTCGAGCCCGGCCTTGACGAGGAAGCCGGCATGGCTGTGGACGATCCCCTTGGGCGCACCGGTCGTGCCCGAGGTAAAAATGATCATCACCGGATCGTTCGGATCGCAGGCCTCGGTCGGCACCGCTGGCAATCCCTTGCCCAGATCGGTCCATGCGAGGTCGCGCGCATGCGAGCCTGCCGCGCCGCCATCGTGACGGATCATGATGACATGACGCAGCGACGGTGCCAGCTTCGCAGCCTCGTCGGCGAACTCCTTCATCGCAACGCGCTTGCCGCGCCGCGTCGTGCCGTCGACCGTGATGAGCGCTTTGACCTCGGCGGCGTTGAGTCGTGACGCCAGCGGCTCCGGCCCGTAGCCGGAGAACGCCGGCACACCGATCGCGCCGATCTTGGCGCAGGCGAGCACCGCGACCGCCGCCTCAGGGATCACGGGCAAGAAAAAGCCGACGCGATCGCCTTTGGCAATGCCGATTGCCCTGAGGCCCGCGGCCACGCGCTCGACCTCGGCGCCGAGCTCCGCATAGCTCATCTCGCGCCGCGCGCCGCTATCGCCCTCGTAGATCACCGCGGGACGCGCGGCAGCGTCGCGGTCCGTGGCGTGACGCCCCACGCAGTTGGTCGCCACGTTGATCCGCCCGCCGTTGAACCAGCGCGGGAACTCGTAGCCGTTCGACGTGTCGATCAAACTAGACCAGGGCTGCGAAAAAGTGATTCCGAGATCGTCCACCGTCTTGCGCCAGAACGCTTCGGGTTCGTCGATCGAGTGTCGGTGCAAATCGGGCAAGCGATCGAAGCGCCACCGCCGCATCGCTTGGGCGAGGCGGCTGCGGGCAAGCTCTCGCTCCGAGGGCCGCCAGACCGCCGTCTCGACAGATCCGAATGAGGCGCGCCCCTTCATCGGTTCTTCAACATCTCATGCATGGCGATAACCTCTTTCGCGGTCTTCACATGCGCGAGGTCGATGTGCATACCCTCATAGGCAACCGCCGCCACACCGGCCTTGAGCCCCGCCTCAAATGCATCGATCATGCCTCGATAAAAGGCGACCTCGCCCTCAGTCGGCATGAAGACCTTGTTGGCGATGGCCACGTGCTTGGGATGGATCGACACCAAGCCTCGGAACCCAAGCTGCTTGTTTTGGCGTGCAAACGCCCAGGCGCCCTCGTCGTCCTTGAGATCCTGCCATAGCCCGACGATCGGAAAATCCTTGCCCGCCGCGCGGACCGCGAGCACCGCGCGGGAGCGCAGGTACAGCGTCTCCAATCCCTCCGGGGTGAACTGAAAACCGATCGAGCGCGACACGTCGGCGTCCCGCGCGGTGCCTGCAAACAGCGTCGCACAGCGCGGCGAGGCGGCGAGCATCGCCTCGCACTGCGCATAGGCCTGCGCTGTCTCCAAGGAGAGGATGAACTCCAGCGTGCCCGGCGCGACTCCGTTCCTCCGCTCGAAGTGATCGACGAGCCCCTCGAGCTGGACGATGTCGCGCGAGCCATAAGTCTTGGGCGGGAGGACTCCATGGCAGCCCGGCACGGCAACGACCTCGAGATCATCGCCGGTCATGCCGGTTTCAAGCGCGTTGAGCCGAACGTAGACGCCGACCTTGGGGTGGGCCTTTGCAAGCGTGGCGATGGTCTCGGCCACCATGCGCCGCGCCTCGGCCTTCATGTCCTGTGGAACCGAATCCTCGAGGTCCAGGATCACCGCATCCGCGCCTGCGGCCACGGCCTTGTCCGCCCAACCCTGCCGATGTCCGGGCACGAACAAGAGCGATCTCGCGGGTCTCATATGGCGGCTCCTCCTTTTACCTGAGTTGCATCTGGGTTTATCTCTCGTCAACGAAGCGGAAAACCCTCCGAGGCTCGACCTGCCGAGCTCAGAGGAGAACCCGATGGCAGACGCGAGGCGACGGCAACGTTCGCGAGCGCTGGTTCATAGCGCTGTCCTATCGCCCGGCAAGGCGGCGTCCGCTAACCGGGATTCGTAGTGCGCGTTAACGTGACAAGGGAACGCGAACGGCCAAGGCCATACGGAGGAGAATCGTGGATCCGCTGGAGACGCTGCTCGCCAAATCCGAGATTGAGGATTGTCTGAAACGGTACGCCCGCGGCGTCGATCGCCGCGACTGGGAAGGCGTACGAGCCTGCTTCCACCCCGACGCGATCGATCATCACGGGGAGTTCTGCGGCACCTGCGATGAATTCATCGCTTGGGTCAGCGCGCGGCATGCGGAGATCCCCTTTGCCATGCACTATCTTCTCAATTGTCTGATCGAGTTTATTTCGAACAGGTCGGCCGCTGTTGAAACCTATTTCTGGGCCATTCAGCGACGCGAAAGGCGCAGCGAGACCGGACAGGCGGCCGGCACGGATTTTGAGGTCTTTGGCCGCTACGTGGACCGGTTCGAGAAGCGCGGCGGCGTGTGGCGGGTCGCGGACCGCAAGGTCACCTACGATTCGACCCGCCAGCTGCCCAGCTCCAACCATCTGCGCAAGATGGTCGGCGTGCTCGGGCGACGGGACAAGGCCGATCCGGTCTACGCCCAGCTGCAGGCGGCGGAATGAGGTGGCCGGAGGAGTACCGCGACGCACGGCGATGCGTTGCGTCAGTGTCTGTGGTCGGGTCGAACCTTCCAGCCACCCGAGGTGCTGCACCGCCGGCCCGGTCCACGCAAGTTTCTTGACATAGGCTCATCCTATGGCGCAGGCTTTTCCTTCTAAAGGGAGGAAGATGACCTGCGATGGCGATGAGCGATGACGCTCAGGACGCGCTGAAGCTTAGGCAACTGTCTTATTTCCTGACACTGGCCGACTTCGGGTCGATATCGGCAGCGGCTAACGCGCTCAATATGGCGCAGCCGTCTCTGTCGGAGAACGTTGCGAAGCTTGAGCGCCAGCTGGGTGTGCAACTTGTTATCCGCGGCTCGCGCGGCATCCAGATGACCGAGGCCGGCATGATGCTGGTCGAGCGCGGACGTGCGATCGTGAAGTCCGTCGACAGTCTAGTTGATGAATTGCGCCTGCTCAGCGGCGAGCCGCGCGGTCCGGTGTCGGTCGGATTCCCACCCTCGCTCAGCATCCTCTTGAGCGTGCCGCTGCTGGAGACCATCCACAGCGAGCACAAGGACATCCGTCTCCATATCGCCGAGGCGATGTCGGGCGACATCCTCGAGTGGCTGGCTAACGACCGGATAGACGTCGGCTGCGTCTACGAGATCTCTGACAGCAGCCCCTATTCGTTCGAGCCGCTGCTGACCGAGGAGCTGTTTCTCGTCACTGCGCCAGACAACTGGAATGACGAGTTCGGTCCCGACGGCATCGCGAGCACCCCCATTCCTGCCTCTCGCCTACAGGAGCTTCCGCTCGTGCTGACCAGCCCGACCCACGGTGCCCGCAAGCTGCAGGAGAAGTTCGCGCGTGCCGGTGGCTTCAGCTTGAATGTCGTCGCCGCAATCGATTCGCTACCGCACATCGTTGAAATGGTCAGTCGCGCCAGCGCCTACAGCCTGTTGTCGCACGGCGCTGTGATCAGGGAGGTCGCCGACGGTAAGATCGGGCTCATTCGCATAAAGGAGCCGACGATTCGCCGGACGGCCTACCTGGTGCGCAAGCGCAGCAGACCTGTATCGCGCGCCAGCTCCGTCGTCGAGAGTACAATCGTTTCGATCATCCGCGAGCTGGTGGAGAGGTACGAAATCAAGGCAACCCTGCCGCCTGAAAAATAGCTTACTGGACTGTAGATCGGCTTCATCGCATTAGATTAGGGCGCGTACTCATAAATCTTCATGACGTCCGCTTCCCTCCGATACCAACTGCCATTGTGTAACCGTGGCGGATGCCGCGAAGGCCAACAACAGACCTCAGCCAAGAGAGCTTGCCACTGGGCAAAAAGCAGCAAGCCCCGCTGGCATTTCAGAACGCATCCAAGCTTGGGAACTGGCTTGAGAAGCACCATGGTACTGCGACCGAACTCTGGGTGCGGGTCTTCAAATCAGATGAGGGCGTGCCGTCGGTGACGTGGAACGATTGCGTTATTGAGTCCATCCGCGTCGGTTGGATCGATGGCCAGAAGAAGCTTTTCGACGACATATCGTACTTGCAACGACTTACCCCGAGGAAGGTGAATTCCGATTGGTCAGCCAAGAACTGCCATCATGCAACAACCCTGATCGCTGAAGGGCGGATGCTTCCCGCTGGATTGGTTCAGGTCGAAGCAGCCAAGTCGAATGGACGATGGGGTACCGCATAAGCGGGCCCAGCGGACATGACTATCCCGCAAAGACTTTCTCGACGCCTTGGAGAACGTGCCCACGGCAAAAGCGTTCTTCGCGACGCTCGATCGCAAAAATGTTTGTCCCATTCAATGGACACTGGCGATTTCAACTTCGCTTTATGTTCCAAGGCATCGGCACAGTGCTCCGGATGTATCCCTTAAGGTCCGACCTGAAGGCGGTGTATTGTGAGTACGAAGCGACGGGTACGATCGGCGTCGTGTCCCACAGCCGCATGTGGACCTTGCCAAGCCTTGCCAGGCGATCTGCATCCGAGGTGGCTTCGATCCAATCCGTGATCGCCGCCTCGAGCGTGGGATCGTCGTTGTTGCCAGGATAGCCTTTCGGGCCGAGCCCGCGTGCGACGATATTGGTGAGTGGATTTGCGAGGATCGGCGAGGATGTGAGGAACGAGAACATGTTCCAGCCGCCCTGATCTGCCGGGGCCTGTGACGCACGGCGGCTGACGAACGTGTTGATGTCCATCGACTGCACCTCCACCTTCATGCCGAGTTTGGTCATCATGTCAGCCGCCACAAGGCTCATGGGGTGGGTCTGAACCACATCGGTCGCGCTGATGACGACGATAGTTTCACCCGCATAGCCTGCTTCCTTGACCTTGGCGGCGAGTGCCTTGAGGTCCTTTGCTCCCGACATCAGCGGCTTGCCTAGTTCGTCGATGCCGGGGAGTCCGCAGGTGTACATCGCATAACATGTAGGTGGATTGTTACCGGCACCGAGCACCTGCGTGTATGTGGTTTGGTCGACGGCCGCCGCTACCGCGCGGCGAAGTGCAGGATTGTTGAACGGCCTAACACCGCAATTGAAGCGCAACCAGTTCCGGTACTGATCGGACTCGGCGACAGTGACTTGCGAATTGGCTTTCAGCAGTTCGACCAGATCGGGTTGAACCGAGTCCCACCAGTCGACCTCACCAGCCTGAAGGGCAGCAGCTGCCGTGGCTTGATCTGCCAGGGTCCGCCACTCGACCCTCTCGAAATTGACGATCTTGCCTCCAGCCAGATGATCCGGCGCCTCTTGGCGAGGCACGTAATCCTTGTTCTTGGCAAACACCGCGCGTTGGCTCGGAACGAACTCGTCGCGAACAAACCGCATTGGACCCGAGCCGATCGACTCGGTGATTTGGGTCGTGATGTCCTGGGAAGCCACACGCTCCGGCATAATCACGCACGGCGAGGCGATCGGATGTGCGAGAGCGTCGGGCAATATTCCAAACGGCTTCTTTAGATGGAAGCGAATGTTGTCGTCGTCGACCGCGATGACTTCGTCAGCAAAAGAGAGTAGAGACACGCCGAACGCGTCGCGCTTGCCCCACCGCTTGATGCTGGCGACGCAGTCTTTGGCGCGCACCCGCTCACCGTCGTGGAACTTTAGACCAGGACGCAGCTTGATCGTCCAAGTCAAATTGTCGGAAGAGACCGTGTGCCCCTCGACCATTTGCGGGCGAGCCTGATATTTGGCGTCGATCGCGTATAGCGTTTCGTACACGTAGTGACCGTAGTAGACGGTCTGATTGATCGTCGTGAAATGCGGATCGAGAATGAGAAGGCCAGCGGGAGGCACGTAGGTAAGTGTGTTGGCGCGCGACGATTGAGCGAGCGCCGGTGCTGACAAACGTGATGCCGCAGCGACCGCACCGGCCACCTGCAAGAACGATCGGCGATTGTGCATGCGAACCTCCCGATGAACTCAGAGCAGCGATCGGTCTGGGCGCCGTCGAGCTGGATCGTCTGCCCGGTAATGAAGCCCGCGTTCTCTGACACCAGCAATGCGACCGTGGCGCCGAGTTCGCGCGGATACCCGGCCCGCTTGAGCGGCACCGCCGCGATGCGCGCCTCGAAATTGTGGAAGGAGGAGAAGGTCGGCGTGACAATGGTCGCAGGAGCAACGGCGTTCACAATGACACCGCGCGGCCAATTCGTTGGCGAGGTGCTTGAGCGCCGCGTGCACACCGGCACGGAAAATCGTCGAGACGGCATGCCGCGCCATCGGCTGCTTCACGCTGGCCGATGTGACGATGCGGCCCCGACCTCGATCGGCCAGGATGGGCGGAATTTCACGGAGCACGTTCAGGGCGCCTACGAGCTGATTGCGTAGGCATCCGCCCGGCGCGCGTCGTCCGTCTCGTCGAGGAAATCGCGCATGGGGCTCGGCGGCCGGGGTGTGTTGAAGACGGGGATATCTGCGCCCTCCCAGAGCGCGTACGTGTGCCGCCAGTGCCTTCACATCGGACTGGCTCGTGTGATTGCCGGCCACGCCTTCGGCGATGATCTTGCAAGTACGCGACAGACGATCGGCTTCGGCAGATAGACATTTTGGATCGCGGGCGAAGAGCACGAGATCGACGCCTTCGGCGGCTAACGCTTCGCACGTCGTCAACCCGAGGCCGGAGCTGGCACCAATGACAACGGCCCGACGGCCTTTGATCCCAAGATCCACGAGTAGCGCTCTATGCTTGGCTAGATCATACGAGTGGCGCGGCGTGTTGTGCTGCCCTCCGGCGCCTATGGCGCATGAAGGCATGGTAGATGGGCAAAACAAGTGCATTGCCAGCGACTTGGCTTGCTGGTTCTATCCTCATTTCGGGACTTGCCGGAGACGTCGTTGTGGCAATTGGATACGTCGGCCTCGGCAATATGGGCGGGGCGCTGGCATTGCGCCTGCAGTTAACGCATCCGCTGATCGTCTATGATCGGTCGCCCGTGGCCGTCCAGACGATGACTAAGGCTGGTAGCAACGCTGCGGCCGATTTGAAGTCCCTAGCGTCGCGGTGCAATGTCGTTTTCTTGTGCCTGCCGACGTCTGACCACGTGCGCGATGCGATTTTTGGACCGGATGGTCTGCTCGAGGGCATGCGTCCGGGCACCCTCATCGTCGATCAGACAACGGGCGACCCAAATGTGACCCGCGCCATGGCGGCCGACCTCGCAAAGAAAGGCGTTGATCTGATCGACGCTCCAGTCAGCGGCGGCCGCGCCGGTGCACAGGCCGGGACAATTGCCATCATGGTTGGCGCGTCGCCTGAGCAGTTCAAACGTATCGAACCGATTTTCAAATCGATCAGCCCAAATGTGTTCCATGCCGGCGGTGTCGGCAACGGGCACGTCGTCAAGCTGGTCAACAACCTGATCTCGATGACGACCCGGCTTCTATGTCTGGAGGGGATCGGGCTCGCCGCGCGCAACGGAGTGGACCCGAAGACCGCGGCTGACATCCTTCTCTCCGGGGGAGCGAAGAACGCATATTTGGAAAAAGTGATGGCGCCGCGCGTGCTGAACGGCAAACTTGATATCGGGTTCACGCTCGGACTTGCACACAAGGACGTGCGCCTTGCCTGCCAACTCGGGCAAGATTCTGACATGCCGATGTTCTTCGGTAATCTGGCGCGCGATCTCTACCAGATGTGCATCGCCGAGATGGGGCGAGACAATCAGGTCGAGACCGCGGCGCTCGTCTTCGAGCGGTTGGCTGGGACGCAGATCGTGCCGACCGACAACGATTTGGGCGCGCAAGCGCTCAGCCGGAAATGATTACCAGCATCAACTTGTCGTCACCGGCCGCTCAATGGAGACCTCCACTGGCCCAGGGGATGCGTGTGCCAGTTTGTGCACGCACCGGTGAAAAGGTAACGGCATTGCCGGCCGCCGTCGCGGCGCCATGTGCTGGAATTAACGGATCGATCCGAACCGTTCCGGTGAACCAATCGGCTCTCCCCTTTGCCGAGGAACTGCAGCCAACGCGCTTGATGTCCATGGGTGTTTCATTTGGATGCGGGGTGCCGTTCGTCCGGCACCCGGATTGTCAGTACCGAATGCGCGGGTCGAACAAGGCGTAGGCAAGATCGACGGCCAGATTCACCAGCACGTAAGTGATGCTGAACATCAACAGTACGCCTTGTATGACAGGATAATCGCGCGATAGGATCGAACTCACCATCAACGTGCCGAGACCCGGGATTGCGAACACCGTTTCGACCACGACGGCGCCGCCGATAAGAGAGGCGAAACCGAGGCCAATCACCGTAGAGATCGGCACCGCCGCGTTCTTGAGGGCATGGAGGAATATTATCACGGTCTCACTCAGGCCCTTGGCGCGCGCGGTGCGGATGTAGTCCTGGCCGAGCACGTCAAGCATCGACGAGCGCGTGATCCGGCTGATCAGTGCGATGTAGAGGAACGACAGCGAGATCGACGGCAATACGATGCTTTGCAGATACTTGCTGAAATCGACAGACGGGGAGGTGAACCCTTGGATCGGCAGCCAGCGCAGCTTCAGACCGAAGTTGTACGCCAGCACGTAGGCGATAACGAAGGCGGCGACAGAAAACCCAAGCACCGATATCAGCATCGCCAAGCGGTCGAGCCACGTCCCATGGAAAGCTGCAGCCACTGCGCCGAGCGGAACTGCAACAAGAATTGTGATCAACAATGTCGCGACCATTAACGAAACGGTTGGAAGCAAGCGCTGGCCAATCAGGTGAGTGACCGGAAGCTTGGTGTAGTGGGAGGTGCCCAAATCCCCGCTGAGGATATTCGCGCACCAACCCAAGAAGCGCACGGCGTAGGGCTTGTCCAACCCAAGCTCGGTCTGGAGTTTCGCGATCGCTTCGGGGTTCGCGTTGTCTCCGAGCATGACAATGGCCGGATCGCCGGGGATCACGTACAGCAGGCTGAACACAACAATAGCCACCACCACGATTACGGGGATGGTTGCGATGATGCGGCGCAGTGTGTAACTCAGCATAACTGTATCCTGGCGGCTTGACATGAACCGGGTGCGCGCTTCCGTTCAGGTCCGGCGGATTCCCCAGGGAACGACGGCCGTTCCGGGAATATAACCTGTCAGGTTCGATCTGAACGCCGTCATCATCGAGAAGCCGCCCAACGGTACGAACGGCATGTTCTCGACGAGGCGCTCCTGGATCTTCGTCGTCTGGGCCATGCGGGCCTTCTCGTCGGCAATGCCGATCCAATCGTTGATCATCGATTCTAATTGCGGGTCGTCGTAGTTGCCCGGCCAGCCCTTTAGGCCCTGTCCGCGAGCGATGATATCAACGACGGGGTTGGCGGACACGGCCGTACCCTTCTGCGTTAAGAAGATGCTCCAGCCGCCTTCCGACACTGGCGCCTGCGAGGTCCGCCGCACCATCATGGTGTTGAGATCCATGCTCTGGAGTTCCACGTTGAATCCCATCTTCTTCAGGACATCGAGCAACACCAGCGATGCCGGTGACGTGAGCGCGTTGTCTGTGACGCGGAACAGCACGATCTTCTCACCGTTGTAGCCGGCCTTCTTGGCCGCCTCGCCCAGCGCCTTGTAGTCCTTCGGGCCGGACGACATGAGCGACTTGCCCGGCTGCTCGATGCCAGGAAGCATGCAGTTGTACATAGCGTAGCATTCGTTCTGCATCGTCGGATCGGCGCCGACGACCGCCTGCGTCATATCATTCTGATTGATGGCCTGCGCAACGATCCGCCGGAGTGCCGGATTGTTGAACGGCGCCGTGCCGCAGTTGAAGCGTGCAAGGATGACAAATCCGGGATCTGCAGCGGTGACGGTGATATCCTTGTTGGCCTTGAGGAGGTCGAGAAGATCGAATTGGGCGATCTCCCACCAGTCGATTTCGCCGGCCTGCAGGGCCGCGGCAGACGTTGCGAAATCGGGGATGCTGATCCACTCGATCTTGTCGAAATAGACAATTTTGCCGCCGGCTGCGCCGTCGGGTTTCTCGTCACGGGGGACGTATGCCGCGTTTTTCTCGTAGGCGGCGTGCTGGCTCGGCACGAACTCACCCGGGATCCACTTGAGTGGCCCCGAACCGACCATTTCTGTAACTGGTTTGCTTGCATCGGGAAGCGCAAGCCGCTCCGGCATGATGAAAAGCGGTGCGGCAAGGGGATGGGCGAGTGCGTCGGGCAAAATACCGAACGGCTTCCTCAGGCGGAAACGAATGGTGTTGTCGTCGGTCGCCAGCACCTCGTCCGTGAAATAGCGGAGGTTGCCCCCGAAAGCATCGCGCTGCCACCAGCGCTTGATGCTGGCAACGCAATCCTTCGCCAGCACCCGCTCGCCGTCGTGAAACTTCAGGCCGGAGCGGAGCTTGATGTCCCATGTGAGTTGATCTTGCGCTATCGTGTGCCCCTCGGCCATCTGCGGGCGGGCGTTGTACTTGGAGTCGATTGAATAGAGCTGATCAAAAATGCAATAGCCGTGGTTGTTCGACGGCGTGATCGTCGTCGTCGACGGATCCAGCACGAGCAGGCTCGTTTGCGGCGTGAATTTAAGCACGCGGCTCTCGGCCGATTGGGCCAATGCTGGCCTGGCGATCGTTGCCGACGCAGCGGCGGCACCGATACCGGCGAGCAAGGTGCGACGTTTCATGGCCTTCACTCCCTGGTTCATTGACGGATGGGTGATGTCGACACTGGAACTGTTTCAAGGTGGCAGGCTGCGGCCTGCCCCCCTTTGCGCATGCTCAGCACCGGCTCTGCGGTCTGACATCGGTCGAACGCGTGGAGGCAGCGTGACTTGAAGCGGCATCCCGGCGCAGGGTTGATCGGGCTCGGAATATCGCCGGCGAGGATGATGGGATCACGACGGGCCGTCGGGTCCGGCACCGGCACGGCGGACAGCAGCGCCTGCGTGTAGGGGTGCGCGGAGGCGCCGAAGATCGAAGCGCGCGGGCCTATTTCGACGACCTTGCCGAGGTACATGACCGCGACGGTGTCGCAGAGATGTTCGACGATCGCGAGGTCATGGCTGATGAATAGCATCGCCAAACCTAACCGTTGCTGCAGTTCGACCAGAAGGTTGATGATCTGCGCCTTGACTGAAACGTCCAGCGCCGAAACGGCCTCGTCAAGCACGATGAGATCTGGACCAGAGGCAAGTGCGCGCGCGATGCCTATGCGCTGTCGCTGGCCGCCTGAGAATTCGTGCGGGTACCGGCTGGCCGCCTCACGAGGCAGGTGGACTTGGTCGAGAATGCCGCCCACCTGTTTTTCGAATTCGGGACCACGCCGCGCCAGGCCGAAATTGACGAGCGGTTCGCCGACGATGTCGCGCACGCGCATACGCGGATTAAGCGAGCTGTAAGGGTCCTGGAAGACCACTTGAATGCGTTTGCGCAAGTTCCTGAACTTCGAACGAGACAGCGTATCGATCCGGCGGCCGTCGAACCAGATCTCGCCTCGAGTTAGCGGGACAAGCCCCAGAACCGCGCGACCGAGGGTCGATTTCCCGCAGCCGCTTTCACCGACAAGCGCGACAGTCTGGCCGCGATGCACGGCGAGATTGACGCCGTCGACGGCATGAACTACCTGCGCAGGCTCGCGATCGAACAATCGTCCCGAAACCGGAAAGTGCTTCTTGAGGCCTTTGATTTCGAGCAGAGGCGCGCTTTCCGTCATCGCACCACCTCCACGGCCCTGTTCCCGGTGGGGTGATGACAGGCAGCGACATGACCGGGTGCCAGAGGTCTTAGCTCGGGCGCAGTGTCCCGGCAGATCGCGCTGGCATGCTGGCAGCGCGGTGCAAACGCACAGCCGGTGATTGATTTGTGCAGCGACGGCACTTGTCCGGGAATTTCCTCCAGCGTTTTGCGGCCCTGACCTTGAAGCGACGATCCGAGCTTCGGCATGGAGTTGAGGAGCCCACGCGTGTAAGGATGCTGCGGATTGCCGAACAGATCGCGGACGCCTGCTGTTTCAACAGCGCGGCCAGCGTACATCACCACAACCTTGTCTGCCATTTCCGCCACGACGCCGAGATCGTGGGTTATCAGCATGATCGAAGATTGAAATTCCTTCCGAAGCTGCCGCATGAGCCGCAGCACTTGTGCTTGGATGGTCACGTCGAGCGCGGTGGTCGGCTCGTCGGCGATCAGCAGTTTCGGCGAACACGCAAGCGCCATCGCGATCATGGCGCGTTGGCGCATGCCGCCCGAGAACTGATGAGGATAGTCGTCGATCCGCCGCTCGGGCGAAGGAATGCCGACCATATTCAAAAGACCGACAGCCCGCTCGCGCGCGGCCTCATTGCCTAGCCTATGATGCAGCTTCAGGGTCTCGACGATTTGCCGTCCAACCGTCAGCACGGGATTGAGGCTCGTCATCGGTTCTTGGAAGATCATCGAGATGTCGCCACCGCGAATACGTCTGACCTCGCGCTTAGAGAGCTGCAACAGGTCCACGCCTTCGAACAGCACTTGCCCGGAGATGCTGGCCGGTGGCGATGCGAGTAGGCGCAAGATCGATAGCGACGTCACAGTCTTGCCCGACCCGGATTCGCCGACGATGGCGATCGTATCGCCCTTGTCGATCGTGAACGAGAGGCCGTTGACGGCGTGAATGACGCCAGCTGGTGTGTGGAACCGCACATTCAGATCGTTGACTGCGAGCAGCGCCATCACAGCTTTCTCACCAACCGTGGGTCGAGCGCGTCGCGCAGGCCGTCACCGATCATGTTCACACCAAGCACGGCGACCGAAAGGAACGCCGCCGGGATAAAGACGATGTAGGGCCGGATCTGCCAGAGCGTGCGCGCCTCCGACATGATGTTGCCCCATGACGGCGTTTCCACCGGGATGCCCGCACCGATGAACGACAAGGCCGCTTCGGCGATCATGGCGCTTGCAAATATGTAAGTGGCCTGCACGAGGATCGGGCTCGTCGTGTTGGGCAAGATGTGTCGCCACAGGATGCTGAGGGTCCGCGCTCCCGAGGTGATCGCGCCCTCGACGTAGGGCTCTTCGCGCGCCGATAAAACGACGCTGCGCATGAGGCGCACCACGCGTGGTGTCTCGCCGATAGTCACCGCGGCAATCACATTGCGGATGTTGGCGCCAGCCAGGGCGACAAGCGCGATCGCCAGCAGGATCGGCGGGATGGCCATGAGCCCGTCGACGACGCGCATGATCACCATGTCTAGCAGTCGATTCATGCCGGCAATTAGGCCGATAGCGACTCCGACGGACGTTGCGATCGCGGCGACCGAGAGGCCTACGAGCAGCGAGATACGGGTCCCATAGAGGACGCGCGAATAGAGATCGCGCCCGAGAGAGTCGGTACCGAACCAGTGATTGTCCGAGGGGAAACGCATCCGCGCCGTCACTTCGATCGCATTCGGATCGACCGTTCCGAGCCAGGGCGAGAAGAGCGCGCAGAAGGTCAAGGCGCTAAGTATGATGATGCCTAGCCAGATGGTGGGACGACGGCGCATCGAGGACACAAGACGCGGCAGAGCCGCGTGTCGCGCGGCTCCTTCCCCCGTCACCTCGGTTCCTCGGCTGTCCAGTGTTTCGGCTTGACCTGCCAAGGCGTACCATCCTCCCCGGCAACTGACTTCGGTTGAGACTTCGGTGGGATTTTCCCATCCGAAGGATACCAGGGCCGCACTTTGGCACGAGCGGCCACGCAAACAGAACCGCACGTCGGGCGGTAAAGGCCAAAGGAGTTGCCTATATCGCTCAGCAGCGACCCTGGCAGATGCTGGCCGTCAGGCGATTTTTTCCAACGTGTCTCCAGCCGCTTCGCGAACAGGCAGAAGCGCTGGCCGTCCCAGTAGAGGATCTTCACGAGATTGCCGCGCTTGCCGCGGAACACAAACAAATGCCCGGAGAACGGGTTCTGCTTCAGCGTATTCCTTCCAGCACCGCGAGGGCGTCGAAGCCCTTGGGCAACGCCCGGCTCGAGACAGTCGCCGGGGTCGCGCCGCCCTACGGCTCGATGCAGACGCATTCGATGTCTTGTCCGTCGTCGGCTGCCCATCCTGCGCCAGCGAAGCTTTGCTCTTTCTCGGCGCAGCCATCGATGGCGTTTCTGCGCTGACGCAGTCACTCCGAGCTGCGCAGTCGGCGAACGGCTCTTACTGGATGGGGACCTGCGCGAGGGTTCGTGCGCCCTAAGATGTTCGCTCGCCTAGGCATTGGGTAGTGAGGCTAGACAGCAAGCAGGATTGCGGCTTGAATTCCGCACAATGGAACGTCTGGGTCGTATGATTGACTAGCCAAACCGCATTGTGAGACGCTAAGCAAAACGAGGCGAGGAGGGATCCATGTCTGCAGCCAAGATGGCCATTTGGACCGGAGTCGTGGCCGCGATTTTCGCTCAAAGTCTCCGGGAAGCGCGCGCTGAGGAGCCAATCAAAATCGGTGTTGCTCTCGAATTGAGTGGCCGCTTCGTCGCCTTTGGGTCTTACTGCAAGGACGGGATCGATTTGGCCGTCAAGCGCTGGGGTGGAACCGTCGCAGGCAAAGAGTATGAGATCGTCTATCGCGACCTCCAATCCGATGCGCAGACAACGGTGACAGCGTTCACCGAGCTTCTTAACACTCAAAAAATCAATTATGTGCTCGGACCCACGGCGAGCCCCATTGCGTCGGCCGCGATTGGACCCTGGCGCCAAACGAAGCCCGTTTGGATTGTACCGGGTGCGTCAACAACGGTGATGGAGAAAGAGATTGGAGAGGAGCCCAACTTCTTCCACGTCTATCCATATGCATATCATTACTATGAAGACTTGGCGCATGCACTTAAACATTATACTGGGCCTGATAAAAAGATTGCGATTCTATTCGTTGATGATGCGTACGGCCGCACCCACGAAGCCTTGGCTCGCGAAATTTTCACGGAATCCGGCTTCCAGATTGTAGCGGACGAGGTGATGCGGGCGAACACGCCGGACCTCAATCCGTCCCTGACGAAGATCAGAAGCGTGCGTCCAGACATTTTGCTGGGGCTCGTGCAGAGCACAGACGCCATCACGCTTGCAAAACAAGCATACACACGGAACCTCAAAGTGCCATATCTGGTCAATCCCGGTACGACCCAGCAGACAGACTGGCAAGCCGCCGTAGGCGAAGCGCAGGAAGGTTGGATTGGCCTAACCACATACGTGCCGGACCTGGTCAACTGGCCAGCGAATCCCCTCTATCCAAAAGTTTTTATGAGCACCGACGAGTGGGAAACGATGTTCGAATCTGAGTTCAAACACAAAGCGAATTATAACAATATAATGTGCTACACTAACGCGATACAGCTACTGATCGCCATAGATAAAGTCGGTGGCGACGATAAGGACAAAGTCGCGTCAGAATTGGCTAACCTCGACACAATGAGTCCGTACGGGTCGACGAAATTTAGCAAGACTCGCGGCGGTACGCGCAATCAAGCTTTCTCCGACCTGCTCATATTTCAGAGGCAGAAGAATGAAAACATACTGCTGTATCCCCTCTCGGTCGCGAGAAACGCGAAGTTGATCGCCGCTCCGAAATAGCGAGCTTAGCAAGTCAAAACTGGCGAACGCGCGACTGTGTTCAGGTCGCCTTGGAACTCAGCTCCGGAGACTTCTAGACGGCTTGATATAAGAGCTTCCACTCAGGGATGAGCGAAGCCACCGTCGATCTCATCTAAAGGGTTGAACTATGTTGCGAGATGAATCTGTCGCATCTGTCGCCAAAGCTATGGACGAAGCGCCCTTTGGATCGTTTCATCTGCGCGTGATAGTTTTGATTATTGCGGGCCTTTTTTTTGATCTTTTCGACGTGTCGGTACTTGGATCCCTTGCGCCGGATCTCATCCAAAGCGGCTTTGCCACGCCTGCCGACATTGCTGTAGTGGCCAGCTGCACGTTTTTAGGACTGCTGCTCGGCAGCGTCTTGCAAGGTGAGATGACGGACCGGTTTGGCCGCAAGGTCGTTTATCAGGCAAACTTGCTTATCTATGGGATCGCAACTGTGGGTGCCGCGCTTTCTCCCAACTACGTCGTACTTTCGACACTGCGCTTCATTGCCGGTCTTGGTCTTGGCGCAGAAATTCCCCTCGCATACGCGTACGCAGCAGAGTTCTCGCCGCGCAGCTCGCGAGGTCGCGTCATGGCCTGTCTCAACGGCTTTGGCGGCTGCCTCCCGCTTCCGTTGGCCGTACTGTTCGCGTTAGCATTTCGAGATGCCATTGGGTGGCGTGGAATTTTGATCGCGATCGGTATAGGCGCGCTGATCGTCTTCATATTTCGAATGTCGCTGCCCGAGTCTCCACGCTGGCTGGTGGCTAAAGGTCGCACAAAAGAGGCTTTTGATATCCTCAGTTCAATGGGACTTTGCGTGCGCGAGCAGGCACACTACGCATCCGTTAGCCCGGTCGTCCGTATCGACCCAATTTTGTTCGTGCTGACAGCGTACACTCGGCGTACGGTCGTGCTAATGACAGCTCTCTTTGCAGCTTTTGCGGCGCTCTTTGCTTTAGTCACCTGGATGCCCACACTGATGGGGAGTCGGGGCTTTGACATTGTAAAGTCGTTGAAGTTCACTTTAGTGATGGCTTGCGCGTTTCCAATGAGCAGTTTATTTCTTGCGCTATTGATTGACCGAATCGGACGTGTCCGAATTACGATTGGGTCATTCATCCTTGCTGGAATCTCTGCGCTGTTTTATGCCTCGGTCAACGGCGACACTATGGTTTTGTTGGTCGGATTTTTAATGTCTTTCTTCGTTATCGGCGCTGCCAATGCAATAGAAATTCTGTGCGGGGAGATCTTCCCCACTGACGCGCGTTCGTCCGGAAGTGGACTGGTGTTTGGCGCCGGTCGAGTTGGAGCGATTCTCGCATCTTATTTCGTTCCAGCTATCATGAGCAGTTTTGGCGTCGGCGGAGTGTATGTTGTGATTGCGTGCTTGCTCGCAGTTGGCGGGCTAAGCATGCTGATGCTCGGATTGGAACCAGCACAAGTCGCGTTGGAAGATATTGCGCCGACTATCAGTGTAACGGTAAAATCGCCCGCCAAAGTTGAGAACTGACTCACATAGGCACAACTCTGATTGAAAGCGGTCGGCAATATGGAAGGCAGCACCGGCTTACTCACGAGTGGGGATGGCCGGTAGGACTGAAGCCACTTCATATTGCCACTGTGGAATGTGCACGCGGTCCTTGATTAGCCAGCCAGCTTCATCACTCCGGACTAAGTTGTCCTCATAACGAATGCCGCGCACCAGAATCTTTGGCTCGTTCGCTACCACGCAGTTAGCGACCGAGAACATCGCTGTGCATGCCGTATTGTCTTTGACTTGGATCCTCGTATTGCCGATAAGGTGGGTCGTCGCGGAATATACCGAGGTGCGTTTGAGAAGAAACCGGGCGATGCCCTCAGAACTCACCAGTGATACCTGGGTGACGAAGCCCTTATGATAGAGGGCCGTAGCGTCTGCGGTGAAACAAGAAGTCAAGAGCTGTTCGTCGCGACTATCGATCGCGTGAAAATATTGCTCGAGTAGCTCCCGAATGGAATTTATTTCGGTCACGGAAATACCTGCTCCTTCCTGTAAGTGCGAAGTAATTCCAGAAATAACTCTTCGCTGTCGATGAACTCATGAAAGCCAGTCTTCCATAGCTTGATATTTGAAACGATATCGCTGCGCACTTTGTTAAAATGATAATCTCCGTAGCTCCAAGCGATAAGAGACGAAAGGGGAATTTCGCGTAGGCCTTCTTTCTTTACGATGCGCTGCCAGACCTTTTCCTTGTCGCTCATATATTCTGAAAACGGCAAAGGCTGGACGTGACCGCACTGCATACCGTAAAAGTCCGCTATTCGCGGCCATAAATTCGACCAACTGAAGAGATCGCCGTTCGAAACATTGAAGGGTTGGTTGGCACATTCCGGGCGCTGCGACACCCACGTACATGCCTTACAAAGGATGCGGACATCGATGCAAGTTTGGACGAGATTGTAGCATTGCTGAGAGCCGGGAAATCTCAAGGGTACGCCAAGTTCGCGGCAAATAGCCGCGTAGCCCGCTACGAGCGCAACGATGTTGTGTGGATAGCCTATCGCGGCGCCCATAATAAGGCCCGGCCGCACCGACGACCATGTCCAGTTCTTACCGCGCTGGCAGTCGGCAACGTAGTCCTGTTGGGCATAGTAGGGATTGGGAGGCATCTGCCTTGGATCGTCCTCGCGCGCGGGCACATTGGTGGGCCCAAGGTGCGAACCATACCACTTCGTACCATGTACCATTTGAATATGGTTGAGGTCGGGTGCATGTGCTTCCAACGACTCCATAAGATTCGAAAGTATCTCGACATTCTTGGTTTCGAGCTCTTCGAAGGTCGCGTCCTTGACCCGTGCCGCCAAAAAAACATGAGTGACTCCAGGTGTATCCTTCAAGGCTTGACGGCAAGCATCTTTATCGAGGAGATCAAACGATAAGTGTTGATAATTCTTCGCGGCTACGGGTGGGCGCCCACGCGAAATACCAGCAATATGCCAGTCGGCATCGGTGGCTAAATGGCGTATCAGACTGGATCCGACCAAACCTGAAGCACCAACGACGAGCGCCCTTTTGTTCGACATCAACGTCACCTTACTCGGGTTGGATGTTGGCCGCGCGCGCGGTTTTGATCCAGAGCGCTGCTTCGTCTTTAAGAATCCGTTTAAATTGGGCGGGGGTGCTTGACTCGACTCCAAAACCCTGCTTCTCGATGAAGCTTGCGACTTGTGGGGTCGAAGCGATCTCGTTGATAGCTTGGTTGAGTTGCGCGATGCGCGAGGACGATGTTCTCGGTGGTGCAAGAACGCCATACCAATATTGCACATCATAGTCGAGGCCGGTTTGCTCGGCGATAGTCGGGAGGTTCGGTAAAAATCTCAGCCTGTTTTTTGGGGTTTGAGCCATGGCGATCGCCTGGTGACTCTCAAAGAAGGGCAGCGAGGTCGCAAGCGAGCCGAAATAGAACGGTACCACGCCCGCGATTACATCGGCAGCGGCGGGCGTCCCGCCTCGGTAGGGAATATGCACAAATTTGACGTCGGCCATCACGCTGAGAAGTTCTACGGCGAGGTGAGGAGCTGAACCTGTCCCAGACGATGCATAGGTTATCGTATTGGGTGTTTTGCGCGCCATCTCGAGGAGATCTGCGACTGTCGTCGCCGGAAAGTTAGGATTGACCGTTACTACCAAGGGGCCATTGCAGAGCTGCGTGATCGGCTCAAAGTCCTCGACGACGTCAAACGGCAAGTTCTTTTTTACCGCGGCAAGAAGCACGTGGTTCGACGACGTCAGAATGATAGAGTTGCCGTCCGGATCCGCCCGGTGAATAGCTTGTGTTGCAAGATAACCGCTCGCGCCGCTCTGATTTAATACGATCACGGTCTGATTGATGCGTGACGGTAATTGCGCCGCTATGACGCGCGCGATCACGTCACTGCCGCTCCCTGCTGGATAGGGTACGATGATCTTCAAAGGAGCGTCGGCGGAAGAAGGCCTACTAAGGCCGACAGCAGCAAAAGCCGATGCAGATGCCCTCAGAATCGAACGACGGTCGATCATGACGTGCTCCCGAACACATTGGACCTCGGTCCGTCTTGCGGGCGCGTTGACCGCGCTCCATCCGAAACCGTGCGCCACCATAGCATCGCAATCGCGAGCTACGTCCCAGATTATTGGAACTGTTGCTCCGGAAAAGCACCTGGAACCGCTAGTTAGTTTCGCAAGTAAGGAATCGAATTCCACTAGTTGACACTATGCGGCGCGTTGCTACCGTGGCTGATAGCGATACAGGGAGGCTCAATGAAGAGCATAGGCGTTCTGGCGTACTGGTTCGGGTTGCTGCCGAGCGTGCAGCTCGAATGGGCCGATTGGTACATTCGTGATCATATGCCAAGCCGTTTGGGAGCAACATTTACCGGCGCGCGTTGCTTTCGTGCCGTCAGCGGTGAGCCGGAATTCATGGCGCTATATGAGACTTGGACCCCAGAGGCGCTGACTTCCAATGACTATCTGGCGCTATTGCGCAATGCCTCAGAAGGCGACAAACGGCGGCGCAGCTGGTATCAGAATACGACGCGTGCTTGCTGTCGGAAGTTGGCTGACGTCGGGAATGGGCAAGGAGGGATTGTAGCCAGCATTCGATTCTCGTCGGTGCCGGAAGCAATGGCTAGCGAGGTTGCAACAGGAATCGTGACCGAACTCGCAAGGATAGAGCGAGTCGGGCGCGTCGCTTGGCTAGAGGCGGATCCGATGATCCGTGCCAGGATGGATGAGGCGCGTGTGACAGGCCATGATGACGACGCTGCCGATCAGATCCTACTGGTCGAATGCTCAGCCGAGAGCGACGCCCATAATGCTGTGGCTAAACTCACTTCAATGCCAACTTGGCCCAGACTCGTCGATCCTGCTAGCGTTAGCATCGCCAACTATAGATTGCTTTATTCGATTGCAAAGTAAGATCGCGCTCACGCATCCGGCCGAGCTTGTTTGAAGTAGATCATTTTGTTGACGTCGGTGAACCAACGATGTTCGAGAAATTTCTTTCGCCATGGCGTCAAACGTGCATCCTTCAACGCCCGGTCATCGAATGCGCTTGCGCTCTTGATGTAATGCAGAGCGAGGTGAGTCCAAGCGCCCTCCTGGACGTGATAGCGTGTTGTCATCGCCCACGCTCTGCAGGTGAGGATCATTGGAATATGTTCCTGATCATACCAGGCATCGAACTCGGGCTGCCACTCCTCGGGAATGTCGAATAGCACCGCGTAAAGTATGGCCGCGTCCGCGATTGGGTCGCGTTCGCCGGCCTGGATAAAGCGAGAGCAGACCTCCGCGCGTAGAGTTGTGCACGAGATCTCAGGATGCGGCAAAATGGCTGGGGAGGGCGACGCCGGCTTATCTAGCGTCGCAACAATAGTTGTTCGTGGGATATTGAACGCAATATAGCGTTCGAGACTTACGACGTTCGGAATAGCGTCCGCTGCTCTGATCAGGACTTGCTCGCGGAAACGCGTAATCAAAGCGACGTCGGCAGACCGAGTCTCGGCAGTCGCGAGCCAAACGCTATCGGCCTGCATCATCCAAACTCCGAACATCGATCGAGTTATTCTGACACGATCCAAGAGTGTTCTGCAAGGCAGAAATACGTTCCATGTATTGACCTTTCTGTCCGCATCGTGAGACTGTTGAGTCATGAGCCGCCATTCAGGGGCATCGCTACACTTCCGATTGCCTCCCGGCAGCTACTCGAGTGCGACCGATATCACCAGGGGTTTGGGATTATAATCCTAGACTTTCCTGGTGCAAAAATGGGACCGCTGGCCGGGGCGGCGAAAAGAAGTCGGAGGAGGATGAATGTACGGGAGGCTGGCGATTTTGGCAGCGGCGGGTTTCGTTCAGGGTACGTTGATTGCCCACGCCCAGGACACCATTAAAATCGGCGTCGCGCTCGAGCTTAGTGGCCGTTTCGTTTCATTCGGTTCGTATTGCAAGGACGGTGTTGAGTTCGCTTCCGAGCTATACGGCAACACCACTGTTGCCGGAAAGAGGGTTGAATTCATTTATCGCGACTTGCAGTCTGATGCGCAGACGACGGTGACCGCCTTCACCGAACTGCTGAGCACACAAGGGATTAATTACGTCATCGGCCCCACAGCGAGTCCGATCGCGGCGGCTGCCATCGGTCCCTGGCGCCAGACCAAACCGATCTGGTTGGTGCCGGGCGCCTCAACAACGACGATGGAAACCGAAGTTGGTGCCGAGCCGACGTTCTTCCACACTTACCCTTACGCTTATCATTATCACGAGACGCTATCAGCAGCGTTGAGACATTACCTCGGCGAAGGCAAGCGCGTCGCCGTCGTGTATGTTGATGATGCCTATGGCCGTACACATCTTCCGTTGGTCAAAGAATACTTTACCAAAGCAGGATTCGAGATTGTTGCTGAAGAAGTGATGCGTGCGAACTCACCTGATCTCAATCCAGTACTTTCAAAGATCCGTAGTGCCCGGCCCGACATCCTAATCGGTCTGGTGCAAAGTACAGATGCGGTAACTTTGGCCAAGCAAGTCCACACCCGCAATATGAAGATTCCCTATCTCGTGGGCGCGGCTTCGACGCAGCACAGGGAATGGCAAGACGCCGTTGGTGAGGCCCAAGAGGGTTGGATCGGTCTAGGCACCTATTTGCCGCATCTGGTAAACTGGCCGGCCAATCCCGAGTACCCGAAGATCTTCATGAGCACTTCCGAGTGGGAGCGGCTGTTTGAAGCTCGCTTCAAGCGCGAGCCGAATTATGATGATATTATGTGCTATACCAACGCAGGCCAATTGCTGATTGCCCTTGAGAAGGCGGGCGGTGACAACAAAGATAAAGTCGCCGAAGAATTAGCTAAACTCGACACGATGAGCCCATTCGGTCCAACAAAATTTACCAAGACGCGCGGGGGGACGCGAAATCAAGCGTTCTCATCGATGCTCGTCTTCCAGCGTCACCAAAATAAAAACATTCTGCTCTATCCGCTGTCGGTCGCGAAGGACGCGACTCTTTACCAAGCGCCGCGGTAAATACATCAAGACTCCAGGGCGGCTGTCCAATGAGCTTTCTGCCGCAAGCAATCGTTGATGCACTCCTTTTGGGTGGAATATACACCCTCATGGTTATCGGGCTCTCCGTTAGCCTCGGTATCACCCGCGTCATCAATTTCGTTCACGGGGAAGCGATCATGCTTGGCGCGTATGCCGCGTATTGGGGGCTTACGCTCCTCAAGATCGACCCACTCCTCGCGTTGCCGATCGTTGCATTGCTCGGCGCTGTGATCGGCTTTCTCGTGTTCAAGGGGTTGATAGCTCCCGTGCTTGACGCGCCGCAAGAGAACCAGATACTTCTCACGTTCGGCCTGGGCCTTGTGCTGCAGAATATCGCGCTCATCCTGTGGACGGGCAACGAGCGCTCGAGCAACCCGCCGTACGCCTTTTCCTCGTTTGACTTCGATACAGTTTCGATCCCTGGAGGGCGATTGATCGCCGTTTGCGCTGCGATCATCATGGTCGTCGCGCTTTTCATTTGGCTCAAGTACGGAGAGTGGGGGCGTGCGAGCCGCGCGTTAGCAGAAAATCGCGACGCCGCCATCTTGATGGGCATCAACGTACCGTTCTTATATGCTTTCACTTTCGGGCTCGCGAGCGCGCTTGCGGCGGCTACGGGAGTCATCTGCAGCTTTATTTTTGCGATCACTCCTTTCATGGGCTTTGACATGCTAGTGAAAGGATTTGCTATCATTATACTGGGGGGGCTAGGCAGTATTGTCGGGTCGGTCGCGGGCGCGTTCCTTCTCGCTTTTGCAGAAACAACAGTCGCTTATTACGTCCCTAGTGGTAACGGGTGGGCTGAAGCAGTCGCATTCGTAGTGATGTTCATCACGCTAATTATTCGTCCGCGCGGCATCGTTGGTCAAGTAACAGGGCAGTAAGTGATGGCCACGCAGCTGATCCGCGGCGGCAGTATTCTCTTAGCCTTGGCGTTCGTCGGGCTAACGTTGATCAGCTATCCTTCAATTAACGACTTGGCCTTTCGCGTGGCGATGCTGATCATCGTCGCGACGAGCTGGAACATCATGGCAAACGCGGGCCTGGTGTCGCTCGGCCATTCGGCCTTCTGGGGGGTCGGCGCTTATGTCGGTCTGCTGACGGCAAATACGGGAATGCCGCTTGGAGTCTCGATCACGTTCGGATTTCTCGCTGGCGGGCTCCTTGGGATACTGCTCGCTATCGCGACCGCGCGACTACGCGGGTTCTTTTTCGCGATCTGCACACTGGGCCTTTCGGAAGGACTTCGCGTAGTCGCACTGATGCTGCCAAATATCACTGGCGGTGCCGTCGGGCTGTTCCTCGCGCAAGAAGCACGCCCCCCCCTTAAGTTGATTTTCTTGCTCGGTTCGATCGGCGCTATTCTTGCAGTGGCAATTGCCATCGTGCTGTCGCGCTTACCATTCCACTATGCTTGCCGAGCAATGCGCAACCAGGAGCGCGCCGCACAGATGCTTGGCGTTGATCCACGGATCTATCGTGCCCGAGTAATGGCTCTCGCGGGCGCGCTGGCTGGCGCGGCTGGATCCCTTAACGCGATGTATGGTGGCTATATCGACCCTTCGATTGCGTTCACGCTTCGCGTCACGATCGAATCTCAGATCGCCCCGATCCTAGGAGGACTCTATACCATAGCCGGCCCCGTCCTGGGCTCGGGTGTAATCGTGTTGCTTGCCGAATGGACGCGCCTGGCTTTCGGCGCCAACGAGGGGCTCAGTCAACTCATCTTTGGCGGCATCCTCGTATTTGCGATCCTGTTCATGCCGCTAGGTATCGTCGGCGTGTGGACTAAGGCGAGGGCGCGCCGTAGACGCGATTCTTCGATGGTGCGAGGAGGCGATCCCCCTGATGCGAAGCCGCGAAGAGCTGGCGCATGACACCCCTTCTCGCGATACGTGGCCTTATTGCGGGCTACGATGACTCAGAGGTTCTGCACGGCATCGATCTTGATGTCGGGCGGGGCGAAGTGGTTTGTCTCCTCGGCGCGAACGGTGCCGGCAAGACGACAACGATGTCCGTGCTGACGGGTCTGATCCGCGGCAGTGCTGCCAGCGTATGCTACGATGGTGCAGACCTATTCAAAATGAAACCCCATGAACGTGTAGCCGCCGGCGTCGTGCTTTCGCCAGAAGGCCGCAAAGTGTTTCCCGAGCTGACAGTCGAGGAAAATCTTATTTTGGGATCGTTTACACCGCGAGCGCGCGAGGGCCGCAAACAAAAGTTCGAGGAAGTCTTCGGGCTTTTTCCAATTCTTGCAGAGCGACGCCGGCAACGCGCCGGCCACATGTCAGGCGGCGAGCAGCAAATGCTAGCATTGGGTCGCGCACTAATGGCGCAACCACGGCTATTATTGCTGGATGAACCCTCGCTCGGACTCGCACCGAAGATCGTTCTAAACGTCTACGACGCAATCCGCCGTATTGCGCAGTCGAATATCAGCATTTTGTTGGTCGAACAGAATGCCCAAGCGGCCCTGAGTGTCGCTTCGCGCGGCTACGTAATCACCACAGGGCTGATCACGCATCAGGACAGCGCGGAGAATTTGCGCGGGTCCAAGGACATGCAAGACGCGTTCATTGGGAACATTCGCCGCCATGACAACGAACGGAGGGAGTTCGATGCTCCTAATCCGTGATTTGCGAAAGAACTTTGCCGGGCTGGCAGCGGTATCCGAGCTTTCGTTCGATGTCGGCCGAGGACAATTTGTCGGCATCATTGGACCAAACGGTGCAGGGAAGACAACGCTGCTCAATCTGATGACGGGTTATCTCCGGCCAACGACCGGTTCGATAGAATTCGAGGGCCGAGAAATTGGCGGACTCGCCCCCTACGAGGTCTGTCGCCTCGGAATTGGTCGGACGTTTCAGATTGTCCAGCCGTTTCAAGAGATGACAGTCGAAGACAATGTAATGACCGGCGCGCTTTTCTCCTCAAACGCTCGCGTGTCGGTCGCAGAGGGACGCCGGCGGGCCGAGCAGCCACTTAAACTGACTGGACTGTGGGAGCGACGTTACCTGCCCGCCGGAGCGCTTACGATAGGACAAAAGAAGAAGCTGGAGCTCGCGCGCGCCTTGGCGGTGAATCCAAAAGTTCTGCTGCTTGACGAAGTCATGGGGGGTGTCACGAAACGGGAAGTCGATGAGCTCGTTGCGGTGCTTCGCCGCATTCACGCCAGTGGCGTGACTATCATGATGATCGAGCATGTCATTGAGGCAATTCTTCAGTTGGCGCAACATGTTGTCGTGCTCAATTTTGGCAAGAAACTTTTCGAGGGTGGGCCGCGCGAAGTAATCGAACATCCGGCTGTCATTGAGTCTTACCTGGGTAGACCGCTAAATGTGGAGTGATTGCACACGAACGCGTCATGCGCACACGCACGCGTCATGCGTGGTCGACATTCATCGAGGTTGACTCTGGATGAAACCTAATGGGCAAAAACTGCATCAAATCTTGGGGCACAACAGACCGGCAATCTTTCTTGCGGTTCCGTGAACCCGATGATTCATCTGAGGGAGGACTCTTCAATGAGCTATCTCTATATCGCGCAAACGGCAATCCCGAGCGAGCACGAGGACGAATTCAATCGTCTTTACGATGAAGAGCATCTTCCAAATCTGCTGCAGGTGAAGGGCGTGCGCTCCGCGCGTCGCTACAAGATGGAATGGGGAGACGCGGGGATGGCAACCTACCTTGCGCTTTACGAGCTTGATCATCCGGAGCTTCCGAAGACTTCCGAATGGAAAGCGGCGTCGGATAAGGGCGAGTGGTCCGTCAAGATCAGGCCGCATCTTCGTGTGCGGCTCCACGGAATGTTCCGCCCACTCTGACCGCGGAGAAAAAGGTGACGATTAGGGAAAATGCGGCAATCATTGCGGAATTTGTAGCGGACCTTCGCGGGACGGAATTGCCTCCGGAAGTCGTTATCATTGCTAAGCAAAGTCTGATAGATTGGTTTGCGGTGTGTATCGCGGCAGTCCAAGATGGTGAGGCGCGGCTAGCAGCCGACACAATTCATGCGTGGAAATCGAGCGGCAATGCAGTTTCAGTCGACGGCCGCTCCGGTAGCGCGGCTCCCATCGCGCTCATCAACGGCACCTACTCGCACGCGCTAGACTATGATGACTTCCACATCGCGTCGGTCCACCACGCGGGCGGGCCGACTTTTGCTGCAGCCCTAGCGGTCGCGATGGATCATGGCTGCAGCGGTCAGGATGCACTCAAAGCGTTCGTCTCCGCATTTGAAGTCAGTACTCAGATTGGCATGAACGATGTTGGCTTGTCGCTCGGAAATGCCGGCTGGCACCCGACCTGCATTCTCGGCCACATCTCGTCCACGATTGCTTGCGCCACCCTTCTCAAGCTTGATTGCCAGCAGATAGAAAACGCGTTGGGATTTGCGGCAGCTCAAGCGGGAGGCCTGATGTCGTCTGCTGGCACGATCGCCAAGCCGTTTCTCGTCGGGAAGTCGGCAATGGCCGGCGTGATCTCAGCCGAACTTACCGTAAGGGGTCTGCGCGCGCCGAGGCATTTGCTCGAAGGGGCGTCGGGACTTTTCGCTACGCTGTTTCAGAAAAATGTTGCACCCGAGTTGCATAGACTGGGGCGTGAATGGCAGATGCTGCAGAATACATTCAAGCCCTATTCGGCCTGTCAATTGACGCATGCATCGATCGATGTGGCGCGAACATTATCATCACAGTTCGAGGCAGCGGCTGTCAGCTCGGTTAAGGCGTACGTCAACCCCTTCGCGTTAAAGATCGCAGGGCACGAACAGCCCTCCTCGCCACTGCAGGCCCGTTTTAGTCTGAAGCATTGCATCGCAATGGCCCTTCTGGGCCACGGCGCTTCGCCGGCGGATTTCACTGACGAAAGCGTTAAAGATTCGCAGATCGCAAGGCTGCGCGACCTGATCGAAATTGTGCCGACCGAAGGTGTGTCGCGCACTTCAGCACGGCTCGAAGTTGTCGCCAATGGCAAACAAAATGCCGCGACTACATCAGCTGCTCTCGGGAGTCTTGGCCGACCGATGAGCATGGTGGCCACGGAAGACAAGTTTCTTGAGTCGGTTGTCAACGAGCTCGGATCGCGGAGCAAGACGATGCTGGATGCATTGAAGAGTTTCGAGCAGAGGGGTGCAATCGAAGAGGTCGCAAAGCTTTTGCGGAGCATCCAGGGTCAAGCCCACCCTTCGCCGGCCGCGGTATGAGCATCGCGCAGCGTCATGATGTTAAATGAATTGCGCAGAGCACCCCCTCGAAGTCAGGTAGTTATGGAGTGCGTTGGGGTCGCCGGCCAATTTCACTTGCCGGACATTTTGGAACCCGCATCGCACAACTTTTGTCGAGCGCGCTAGTCTTAGCTCAACCGCCGGAAATCCGCGACAAAGTGCGGAAGACGATGGCGTTGCCTACGGTCGGCGCGGTAAGCTAGGCCTTGGTTCGGACGAAGCTTGACTTATCTGCTCCTAATCGCGATACTTTAGTCTCGAAGACCATAATAGCTGACTGCTGAAACCCCTAGTCGACGATAATCAAACCGAGCAAGATGTATTTCCTCTGATCTCCCGGAAAGAGTATGCCACGTCTGAAAGATAAGGTCGCTCTCATTACGGGCGGCGCCGGCGGCCAAGGTACTGCGGACGCGCGTTTGTTCGCTGACGAAGGCGCAGCGGTGATATTGACAGATCTTAATGACGATTCCGGAGAATTAATCGCGGCCAGTATCCGCAGCGCGGGCGGCCGTGCCCTCTATTTTCACCATGACGTGGCCGATGCAGCCGCTTGGACCTCTGTCATCACTGAAACTAAGAAAGCGTTCGGCGGCCTCCATGTGCTTGTCAATAATGCTGGCACGATCAGCCGCCAAGGCATTGAGAAGATTGAGATTAGAGATTGGGAGCGAGTCATCGCAGTCAACCTCACTGGCCCGATGCTTGGAATGAAAGTGGCGGCGCCACTAATCCGCGATAGCGGGGGAGGGTCAATTATAAATGTCTCCTCGACGGCGGGGCTGATGCCGCACTATGACGCGGCCTACACCGCAAGCAAGTGGGGTCTGCGCGGTCTCTCGAAGAGCGCAGCACTCGAGTTCGTCGAATGGAACATCCGAGTGAATTCGATCCATCCAGCGCAGATTGCAGACACGGGCTTTTTTCGCGAAGGGCTGCCGGGGCATTCAGCTTCCTCCCGCCAAGCGATCCCTCTGCAGAGGCAAGGGACGCCCCGAGAGTGCGCTGATCTTGTGTTATTTTTAGCGTCGGATGAGTCTAGTTTCATTACCGGAGCGGAAATTCCTGTCGATGGAGGTTTCAGTTCAGGCGGTGCTGAGTGGATGCGTCGGCAGCTAAGGCGTCAAATCGCGGCCGCGTCTCAGAACCCTCAGTCCTAAGATTAGGTCGACCGTTGTCGGCCTGTTGTGTAGCGGCTTTGCGTTAGACGTACACAACGAACGGCCGCCGCAGAAAGTCACCGGAGTGGCGCTCTCCGTGACAGTTGCTAAATGGGATTGCTACGCGCTGGCGACGGTTACTTGAGAGGCTCGTACGCCGTCTCTTTCAATGATAAAATAAAGCCCAAGGACACGACCGCGGCGGCCATTGCGAAATAACTCGGCGCTATCTCGCTCCCTGTAAACTTTATCAAGCTTTCGGAGATTGCTGGCGCCAATCCACCAAAGATAGCTGTAGAAACGCCAAACCCAATGGAGACTCCAGTAGTCCGCAAGCGAGTCGGAAACAATTCGGCCATCAGAGCAGGTCCAATACCCGCGAACACCCCAGCCAAGGCGCCGCAAAAGACAATACCGAGAAATATGAGGAGGAGTGACGCACTATTCTGAAACATGAGGAACAACGGGTAGGAGAAAATTAGCACGCACAGCGACGCGGCGATAAGAAGTGGCTTCCTACCGATCGTGTCCGCAATGGCTGCAGCTATGATGATTACGATCGTGTCGGTTAGCAATCCTGCGGTGTTGATCCAGAGCGACGCAGATCGATCAATATGTCCGTGAACAGTAAGAAAGATTGGACCATAGATCAGAAACACATAGAAGGTCACCACCCACACAGCGGTGCTTCCGACCGTCTTAATGCCCATGATCCACGTTGAACGTGTACTGTAAATGTCCTCCTTACTCACATGGGTCTCTTTGAGATGCGAGAAAGCCGGCGTTTCATCGATCTTCGAACGGAGGTAGAAGCCGAACGGTGCGATAAGAGCTCCTCCGATGATGAAGGGAATCCTCCAGCCCCAGCTTTGAAGAGACGTGGGCTCCAAAACGCTTGTTAGAAAGGCCGCCGTGAGTGAGCCGACCAGGGTGCCGACGAGCGAGCTCGCCTGGTGCAGACTGCTGTACAGCGCGCGCCGGTTTGGAGGTGACCATTCGATTAGAAAGGTGATCGCGTTACCGACTTCGCCCCCCGCCGAGAAACCCTGCGCCAGCCGGCACGCCAGAAGCAACACCGGGGCTGCTACGCCGATAGCTTGATAGGTCGGTATGAGTCCGACGATTAGGGTACTAACGCCCATCAGCGGCATGGAGATCAACAGCGCGAGCTTTCGACCACGCACATCACCCAAACGTCCGAAAACGATCGCACCGAGTGGCCGTGCCACAAGGCCGAGACCGAATACAGCAAACGCTTGAATCAGCCCAGATGTAGCGTCCCCCGGAGGAAAGAAATGACGCGATATTATGGTCGCGAAAAATGCGTAGGTAGCGAAGTCGAAGAATTCCAATGCGTTTCCGACGAATGTTAAGGCCGCTGCTCTCTTGGCTGCATCGAGTGAGAGTTTGTCACGAGATATTTCTGCCGAGACCGCCATTTTGCCTCCCAGTCGTTTCGTCTTTGTTGAAGTGATCAGCGTGCATCGAGCCAACCGATGCCTATCGAAAGTCTGTCGCGGTAGCCGGTAATAGAGCGCGGGTCCTGCGGGCAAGCGCGTGCGAGCAGCGCCGCTGCACTCTCAGAGACCGTCACGGAATCGCGCAGTTGCGTGCAACCAAGCCATTTCCCGCATTCGACTTCCTTGGGCAGCATTCGAGGGTTTGGGCTATCAAAGGCTATTGACTCCGCCGCACGCAATCGGTCGGTCGTAACCATAGGCTCAAGATGTGGAGGTCATAGGGTACGCCAGCGCAGTTATGTCTTGCCATGCAATCCACGTGCTACCGAATTTATTGATCATAGGCGTTTGCCGACCTATCCTCCTGAGTGACCTCGGGATCGCGTGAGGCCGTCCAACGGGCACTCGTCGGTGCGTTAAGAGGAGGGTGGGTTAATTGCACGTCGAGGCGAGAACCCTCGATTTGGCGCGGCACGCTCCACTTGGAACGTAGTGAATTAGAAGGGGTTCGGACGTAAGAGACCTTAAAACATTAAGTATGTCATTTGCGTGCGTCGGAAAATCATCTTCATTGACGTCGGTAGAGCCCGGGTGACGCCCGCACTCAAGACTGATGCGCGGCTTTGACGTCGATGGGTCAGCGGAGCATCTGGTCGCCCCTCAAGGGTGGCGCGTCAAAAAGTCATATCTAGCCAGGCTACTTTGGGATGAGCATCTCGGTGATGAGGGTAACAATCTCGACATAGCTGCGGATTATGAAATAGGCGATTGTCGCGGTAATCGCTGCAATTGGGATCGCGGGCCACCCGACAACGCCCCAAGCCAGCCACCACATGAAAGCCCCCGCAAGGGCGGAAAGGGCAAGGGCGCCGGCCGAGCCATAGCGAACGATCAACTCTAGGACAGGATACCGGACGGTCTTGCGTGCACTCGCAACCTCCCGCATCTGCTTTCCTGTCGTGCGCGATACTGCTTCGGCCGCAATGAGACCAAACACGCCCGCTTTCACAATTCCGCCGACGTAGGCACTGCGGCCGCCGCCTTCAAGCCCGCCGGTAGTTGCACCAGCCGCAAACAAGCCTTCGATCGGTGCACCGTCAGAAGCGAGTACGCGAGCACTGCCATCAATTTCGATACCGCCCATCGTGTAGGTAATGCCAGGCACGATACGGATCGCCATGTAGGGAACGCGTTGAATCGCGAAGGCCTTGAGTGGGCCGTTTCGTGGCGGCGTCAAGTGAGCAAAGTCCGAGTGCGCGACCGCGGCATTGTGCTCGATGATCGTTGCAGAGAGGATCTCGGCGGGCACTTCAATCAAGCGGGCGAGATCTTCGATCGAGTCCGCACGGTAGATCGTGGCGCCGGCTGCCTCGAGAAGTGGATTCGCAGGGATTCGGTGAGCCCTTCCCGGGCCCTCCCAGATGTCGGCATCGAAGACAGCGGTCGCGCAACCTGGGTCGGAAAGGTGCGCCAGGGCGTTCGCGACGGCGATGCCGCCAGCGCTCTCATCCACGAGACGCCGCCCGTCACGCCCGACGATGATTCCGGCTGTGGCAAACGCGTCGAGCTCCGGGTAGGGCCAGAGTTTCTCGTTGTCGCGAGCCTCGCGGGCGAGCAGGTGGCCGTAGAAGGGACGCCGGTCCGTCAATCGGGCGCCCGCCGCGGCGGCCATGCGAATCCCGTCACCGAGACCGCTCGCGGCGCCTCGCTGGAACACTGCATCGAAATTTGGGCCGATGTGCTCGTGAAAGGCGTTTCGGTCTGCCTGAAAGCCTCCATCAGCTACCAGTACAGCGGCGGCCGCATATGAAGACTCAACGCCATCGCGTTCCGCGACCACACCAGAGCAAACGCGCCCCGCCATCGTCAGCCGAAGAGCCTTGGTCTTGAACAGCGCCCGACCACCGCCCGCAATAAACTGCTTCATCAGTTCGTTCAGGATTCTGTCGGGTCCCCTGTCGACCCAATCCGGGCCGGGCGTGAGCGAACGTGGTGGAGCAAGACACCAGCGGTACGCTTCCTGCATGTTGAAGCGCATGAACCTAGCGCCGTGTTCGGTCAACCAATCGACGAACCGCGCCGCATTTTGTGCTAGCGTCTGGGCTTGGGCAATGCTCACTTCGCCCAGCGTTGCAGCCATGATGGCATCGTACAGCTCTTCCGGTTTGCGACGGATATCGCGGAAGCAGACATGAATAATCCCACCGGACATGCGAGAGTTGCAGGGGTAGCGCGTACCTTCTCCCTTCTCGAGCAGAGCAACGTGCAGACCGAGTTCCGTCGCCCGTAGCGCTGCGGTTAGACCAGCAAAGCCTCCGCCGATTACCAGGAAGTCAAAACGATTGGAATCGGAAGCCATCGGTCAATGCATCGGTTGAGTCACATCGGCCGCCTCTGGGATGTCGGCCGTGACGTAGTTCTGTGCCGCGCGACGACCAGCGAGGCGCCCAGACGTGAAGGCCCAGCCTAGGTGATGCCCATGGCCTTCCAACAAAGCTCCACCCATCCCAGTGAACCCCGCCGCAAACAGACCCGGGATCGGCTGGTCATCCTTACCAAGCACCTCGAGTCTCTCGTTTACCGCCAAGCCACCGTCAGTGAAGTTAATGAAGTATCTCACCGGCCCAAGCGCGATATAGGGGGAGCGCCGCAGGAGAGGACGTCCCTCGCCCGCGCCGAGGTTACGGTCGTCAAATGATCGCTGCAGAGACTCGCTATTCATCGCGAGCTTGGATGCGAGTGCAGCGATCGTATCGGCCTCGTAAAAGACATCCTTCCGATTTCTCCTATAGTCGTCGATCGACGCGTAGGCGAATCCCGGAGCTGTCGAGACGTAGTTGGGCCAACCTGTGAAGATTTCCGCCAAAGCGCCGTCCAGTAGAATGTATGCGAATTGATCCGGCTGTTGTGCCACTTGTGGCCCCGGATTATTGAGTTCGTCGCAAAATCTCTCGCCGTTTCGGTTGACCAGGATTGCGCCGCGCTGAAATAGCTTCGGCGAAGGAACCAGCACGGTCACAAGAAAGCTCATGACCAACGGACGCAACAACGAGCCACCGAGCTGCTCGAGTGCGACCCGCATGATCCGAGTCGCCCACCTGTATGGAGGCAGCCGTGTAATCCATCTGGCCGGCGGGGCTTGAAAGCGGATGCCAGCAAGGTGCAAATGCGCGTTCAAGATGCGGCCGCCGATTGCAAGCACCATGTCGTGGCCGTCACCCGTGTTGACCGGATTCACTGGCTCTACTGCGGCGAATTCGGAGGAAATGTATTTTACTCGCTTTTCCGCACTGCCCGCATAGTCGCCCGTGCATACGACGACTCCTCCCCGCGCCTGGAGCTCGCGCGTGCCGCCGTTGTCTTCGCACCGAACACCGATCACGCGATTGGACGCGAGTAGGAAACTCCTAGCCCGGGTCGACGTCATAATGCTGACGCCAAGCGATCGTGCGCGGCGTTCGAGATGATATGCGTATGCGCGGGAGTTCGGGAGCACATTGTGCATCCGCGGCTTGCGATGCGGCAACTCCTTCATCGGTCCGAAAAACTCGAGCCCCATCGACATGAGCCACCGGAACGTATCTGGCACGTTTTCGACCAGAATGCGTTGGAGCGCCGCGTTACCGTCAATTCCAAGCGGTGCATTGAACCTGCAGAGGTCGAGGAAATGATCTTCCGACGAGTCGAGTATCCCGCGTTCCAACTGATGCGGCGTGTTGGTGGCGCTGATTGAGCCAACCGAGCGCGCCGTCGTCCCGCCGAGCACAGAGTCCTTCTCGATCAGGGCAACGCGACGCCCTAGCGAGGCGGCTTCTATTGCCGCAGCCAGGCCGCTCCCGCCGCCGCCCAGCACCACGACATCAAACTCCTGTGCCATCTCCATCCTCCGCTGCGGGCGTCAACTCGCTTGTCTCGTCTGTTTGCTGGTGACAATGCCGATCGCGCCAGACGGGGTCAAATTTTCGGTTTCCCAATTCCGCGAAACAGAATTGCGAAACCGAAATTTGACATTTCTATTCCAATGCGGAAAAGTGCCTCTCTGGTCAAGAGGCTGGAATGCCCGATTATTCAATGACAGACGAGCAGCTGGCGAAGCTGCCGACAGTGTTCGCGCCCGGCCTTTTCAAGGACCGCACAGTGTTGATCTCGGGAGGCGGCACTGGGATCGGAAAGGCCAGCGCTGCATTGTTCGCCCGCCTCGGGGCGAATGTTGCGATATGCGGGCGCGACGGCGAACGACTGGGGAGAGCAGCCACGTTCTTGCGAGGACTTGGGGCTAAGGTCAGCGAGCATGCGATGACAATACGGGATCCCGAGCAGGTCTCCAGGTTGATGGATGATGTCTGGCGGGAGCATGGTCGGCTCGATATCTTGGTGAACAATGCCGGCGGCCAATTCGCTCAAGCCGCTTTCGATATCAAGCCAAAGGGCTGGAATGCCGTCATCGATACTAACCTGAATGGCACGTTCTATATGATGCAACAGGCCGGGCTTCGCTGGCGCGCCAAGGGACTGCCCGGCAACATCATCAACGTCGTTGCTGTCGTGTGGCGCGGACTGCCGCAAGTCTCGCATACCTGCGCGGCCCGTGCTGGTCAGATCTTTCTTTCCAAGACGCTTGCGACGGAATGGGCGCCGTATCGGATTCGCGTGAACTGCGTCGCGCCCGGAACAATCGCGACCGACGCTTTCAACTATTACCCCCCGCAGGGACAGGCGAGCTTCTATCAGGCCAATCCGATGAAGACCGCCGGTGACGTCCAGGATATCGCCGAGGCGATCGTCTATCTGGCTGCGCCCTCCGGAAAATACATCACCGGGGAGGTTCTTGTTGTTGACGGTGGTCAGCAGAACTGGGGTGACCCGTGGTTTGCGGGTCGTCCCCCATACTTCGAGCTGGACTATGCGGCTGCGCGGGAGCCGGCGGCTCGCTGAGGGACGCGTCCGTCCCGACGATGTCCGACTGGTGGCGGGGGAAAGGCCGACGTGACGTTTCAAACCACCCTTACGCCGGAGACGATCAGCCGGTACAAGAGCAGCGGCCATTGGAGGGACTACCCGCTCTTGGCTGCGTTTCAGAGCGCCGTGGCGCGGACGCCGCATAAGGCAGCGATTGTTTCTCCCGATGGACGCAGGCTAACTTACGCCGAGACCACCGAAAAGGTGGATGCGATTGCGCGCAATCTGTACGGCATCGGCATCAGGCCTGGCGATGTCGTTTCAATGCAGCTGCCGAACTGCGCCGAATTCGTTCTGGTGCACTTGGCAGCGCTCCGCATCGGTGCCGTCACCAATCCATTGCTGCCGAATTATCGGAGCAAGGAGCTGTCATTCATCCTTGCGTTTGCTAGGAGCAAGATCTGCATCATTCCCGACCGGTATCGGGGGTTTGACTATGTCAGTATGCACCGGGAGCTGCGCGGAGCTCTTCCGGACCTACAAGCCGTCTACGTAAAGGGCTTCGATGTTGGGCCCGGAATGCGGCCGTTCGACGAGCTATTGGAGGCCTCGTCGCATGCGTCGCCGCCCGAGGATGCGCGCAGCTGCAACGATGTGACGCTCCTCGCTTTTACCTCGGGAACGGAATCCACGCCGAAAGGCGTGATGCACAGTGAAAACACGATGATGTACGGCACGCTGGCGATGGCAAGCCTGCTGCGCCTCACGTCTGACGATGTCGTTTGGACGCCGTCACCTATGGGGCATGGCACCGCGTTCCAGTGGGGCATGCGGCAGGCTTTGACGATCGGCGCCACCTTGGTGCTGCAGGACGTCTGGGATCCTGTTGAAGGTATAAAGTTGATCGAGCGAGAGCGTTGTACCTTCACGCTCGGGGCGACTCCATTCGCCACAATGCTGCTCGAATGTCCCGAGATCAACAAGCACGATCTCTCAAGCTTCCGTATCTTTGGCTGCGCCGGCGCCGCTATTCCGGAGCAGCTCGGAAAGAGATTTCGCGAACGTACCGGCTGCACTCTCATCGGCATGTGGGGCATGACGGAGTGCTTCGTAGGGAGTGCATCGGCACCCGCGGAGAGCGAGCAGAAGCTTTGGTTGACCGACGGCAAGGCCATGCCGGGCGCGGAACTCGCAATCTTCGATGAGACGCGCACCAAAACGTTGCCGCCCGGGCAGATTGGAGAGCTTGCAACGCGCGGACCACATGTCGCGCTTGGCTACTTCAAGGACCCTTCGCGAACCGAAAGCACGTTCCGCTCGGATGGGTGGATGTTCTCGAGCGATCTCGCGACGATCGATGATGCAGGATATATCCGCCTCGTTGGACGAATGAAGGATGTAGTCAACCGCGGCGGCCTGAAGATCAGCGTGCGTGAGATCGAAGAGATGCTTCTGGCGCACGGCGCTTTCAGCAACGTCGCGCTGGTCGCCGTTCCTGATGCTCGCCTTGGCGAGAAGTCGTGCGCCTTCGTTGTCTGCCGTCCCGGACGGGAGACGAAATTCGAGGAGGTCGTCGGTTATCTCGAGAGCAAAGGTGTCGCAAAGTACAAGTTGCCGGAGTACTTTGTATCGCTTCCCGAATTCCCGATGACCGCGAGCGGGAAAATCCAGAAGTTTCAGCTACGTGACGCTTTCATCAGCGGTCGTTATTCCAGTCAAGAGCCGCGGGCAGCCAAAACCCCGGCCGCAGGAGAGAAATGATGCACGCAAGAAGGATTGGCCTTCTGCTTCCCTCTTCGAACTCCGTTCAGGAGCCGGAGTTCTATCGAGCCCTTCCCGAGGGGTTCACTCTCCATTGCACGCGACTGTTCCTCGAAAACATCGAGGCGAATTCGACCTTGAAAATCGGCGAGCAGGTTGTCGACGGAGCCAAGCGGTTGGCGCACGCTGACGTCGATATCATCGTGCTTGCCGCGACCGCACCCTCGTCAAGATTGGGGCTAGGATATGACCGCGAGTTGATCGCCCGCATATCGGATGCAAGCGGAAAGCCGGCCACAACGGCCGCGACGGCATTGATCGAGGCGTTGGCGGAATTGCGCGCAAAGCAGATTGTCCTGGGTGCTCCATGGAGCGATGATGTCAACAGGACGACGGCCAATTTTATCGAGCAGAACGGCGTCAAGGTGCTTGGCCAGCGCGCGTTAGGTCTCGTCGCCAACCTCGAGGTCGGTCGACTCGACGCGCAAACCGCCTACCAGGTGGGAACCGAGATTGTCCGCGCCGATGCCGATGCGGTGATGCTTGCTTGCGGGAATTGGAGCACGTTTCCGATCATCGAGAAGCTCGAAGCTGCAATCGGAAAGCCCGTTCTCACGACGAACCAGGTCAGCCTCTGGCATGTTTTTAGGCTCCTGGCCGCCCCTCCGATCCGCAATCTCGGTATGTTGATGAGCGATCATCTTGGCGTGCACACGGCCGCGGCAGAATAAGAGATGCAATGACTGTCGAGCTCAATCGCGCAGAAGAGTTCGCTGTACTGACCTTGAATCGGCCGGAGCGGCTAAATGCGCTCAGCTATGAGACGATCCGCGATATCGCGCAAGCGTTCGACGAGGTCGAGCGGAGCGACGCACGTGCTATTATCATAACGGGCAAGGGCGAGCGTGCGTTCTGTGCGGGCGCCGACATCAACGAGATCCCAGGCCGGTCCATCGGCGAAGAGCTTGGGGGAACTCGGCTTGGACAAGAGACGTTTGCGCGCCTTGATCGGTTCGCGGTGCCTTCCATCGCCCTGGTCAACGGCTATGCACTTGGGGGCGGATGCGAATTGGCCATGGCGTGCACGTTTCGCCTTGCGACGGCCAATGCCCGGTTCGGCCTTCCCGAGGTAAAATTGGGACTCGTGCCTGGCTATGGGGGAACTCAGCGCCTACCCAGGCTGATTGGGCTCTCAAGGGCACTCGAGATCATGATGACGGGCCGTCAGATCGACGCCCATGAGGCGGTGGCGATTGGGCTCGTCAGTCGCATCGTCCAGAAGAATGATATCGACGAAGCGCTCAACTTCGGCCGCGAGTTCTCAAGACACAGTCTGCTTGCGCTCCGGTTGATCAGGGACGCGGCGCAACGGGGATTGAACGTGTCCCTGACCGAAGGTCTCAAAATCGAGGCGGACCTCTCGACGCTCTCGATGGAATCAAAGGACGGTAAAGAAGGCTTGGCTGCTTTCATCGAGAAGCGCCCGGCGCGGTTTACGGACAGATAGAGAGCCGCCGTGGACGCAACATTGGATCGCTCAGCCAACGACTTGTCGTCGATGAACGATATGACAATCAGGATCGTTGGAGCGGGCGTCATGGGGCGCGGCATCGCCCAGCTGTTTGCGGCGGGCGGCTTCAACGCCTTGATCTTCGATTTGGACGAGGGTCTTGTAGGCGATGCCATCGCGCATGCTGCCTCGATGCTGGAGCGCGATGCCTCGAAAGGGAAAATCAACAGAGATGCTGCTGTAGCGGGGAGGGCCCGTCTGAAGCCTGCCTCGACCATTAAAGCCTTGTCTAGCGCCGATATCTTCATCGAGGCGATCGTGGAGGAGATCGCGGCAAAGCGTGAGTTTATCACCGCACTCGAGGCGACGATCGCTCCCAGCTGCGTTATCGCGACAAATACATCGTCTTCATTAGTGACCGCTAATGCAGCTCACGCCAAGCATCCAGGGTGCATTTGCGGTATGCATTTCTTTAATCCGGTCCCGCTAATGAAGGTCGTTGAGATCATCGGCGGCGCCAGAACACGGACAAACACAATTCAAACAGCCAAGAGTTTCGTGGCTGCGACCGGCCATGCCGCCGTGGTCGCAGGTGATATGCCGGGTTTTCTCGTCAATCACGCGGGGCGTGGCCTATACACGGAGGGACTACGCATTGTGTCCGAAGGCATTGCCGCTATCGACGACGTGGATCTCGTGATGCGCGAGAGTGCCGGTTTTCGGATGGGCCCGTTCGAGCTTCTCGACCTCACGGGGCTCGATGTATCCTACAAGGTGACGACGCAAATCTATCACCAATTCTTTGAAGACCCACGCTATCGCCCACAGCCGCTCGCTGCCCGGCAATATGCTGCCGGCCTCCACGGTCGAAAGGTTATTGAGGGCTTCTACCGTTATGTCGATGGTAAGGCGGTTGTTTCACCGAAGCTGCGACCCATGCGAAGCGAAGCGCGGCCTGTCTGGATGGCGAGCAGCCTCGACGAATATGGTCAGCGCGTTCGCGATCGGTTGAATGAGCTCGGGATTAATCTGAAACAGGGCGATGTGCCAGATGCCGGAAGTATCATCTTGGTCGCGCCGGTCGGCAATGATGCCATGACGACGGCGGTGATGGGAAAGCTGGATCCTGAGCGAACGGTGGCGATCGATCCGCTTTTCTGCGAGTCAGATCGAATTACCTTTATGACGACCCCGGTCACGCGACCTGAATATCGTGACAGCGCGTGCAATCTGCTGACGGACGCTGGCCTGCAGGTCACGTCCATCCACGACAGTCCAGGCTTCATCGCGCAACGCGTTATTGCGATGATCGTAAACATCGGTTGCGATATGGCCCAGCAACGAATAGCGAGTCCGAAGGATATCGAAATCGGAGTCAAACTTGGTCTTGGCTATCCTGCGGGGCCTCTGGGCTTGGGTGACAGAATCGGATCTCGCACTATTCTGACCATACTTGAGCGGATGTTTGCCTTCTATGGCGATCCGCGTTACCGACCATCCCCTTGGCTCAAGCGCCGCGCGACGCTTGGATGCCCTTTGACAACCGAAGAAGTATAGGCGGAAGACTGCACGATGCCCAGAGCGAGACAACTGCAGGCGGCCATCATTGCCGACCTCGATGAGGAAAAAGGCGACGATCGGAAGTTTGTGTCTGCGATCGCCCGTGCGTTTGACATCTTGCGGGCCTTCCGGCCCGGCGAAGGGTCGATGGGAAACAGCGAGCTGGCGACAGCGACAAACTTGCCAAAGGCAACAGTCTCTCGATTGACGCACACGCTTACGAAGCTCGGCTATCTCAACTATGTCGAGAGTGCGGGGCGATATGAGCCAAGCCCGTCAATTCTGGCGCTGGGCTATTGCGTGCTATCGAACATGCGTGTTCGGCAGCTTGCGCGTGACTACATGCAGCAGCTTGCCGACTACGGAAAGACGATGGTCGCGCTCGCGAGCCGCGATCGCTTGTCAATGATCTACGTTGCACTGTGCAACGGAAGTACCATCCGTACCCTACACCTGGATGTCGGGTCGAGGGCTGACATGGCTACGTCGGCTACCGGAAGAGCCTTCCTCGCCGGTATTTCCGAGCGCGAACGCGAGTATTTCTTCCAGCACTTCGAGCGCAAGTATGGCGCCAATTGGCCGGACTTGAGGAAGCGCATCGTCGCCAGCATCGCCGAGGTCGAAGACCGCGGCTTCTGCCTTGTTGACGGAGAATGGCAGCGTGACGTGCGCGCGGTTGGTGTTCCGCTCGTCTCGCCCGACGGCAATACCGTGATGTCCATGAATTGCGCCGGGCCTAAATTCCATCTCTCGATTGAAGCGCTTGAGAACGATCTGGGGCCGCGGCTCACGCACCTGTCGCGCGGTATCGCACCGATGCTCGGCGGAGGCTGACCGCGCTGTGCGCCTTGCGCGTACCGCAATGCAGAACAATAAAATCAATTATTGACGTGACTATTCGTAAGAGACGATACTGAGTTGCGCGTTGCGGTCGGTCGCGATGTGGCGTTGGCGGAACCTCGTGAGCAAAAGAAAAATGACGGGAGGCAAAGCGCGACCAAGTGTGCACCAGACCGGTGCACCGGCCGCCGAGGCGACGGTCAGCAAGGTGGGAGTCGTCGGTGCCGGGACGATGGGATTTGGGATCGCGATTGTCGCAGCCCGCGGCGACTACCAGACGGTCGTGTACGACACCGACGGGGGGCGCATTGAGCGGCTCAAACAGGATGCGGTGACTTTCATCGAGAAGTCAATCAAGCTCCAAAAGCTTACAAGCGCCGAGGCTGCGAGGTGCTTGGACCGGCTGAGCGCAACGTCGGAACTTGGCATGCTCTCGGACTGTGACCTCGTTATCGAGGCCGTATTCGAGAGCTTTGATGTCAAGAGCAATGTCCTGACGCAGCTCAACAAGATCTGCCGCCCCGATGCGATCTTCGCATCGAACACCTCGACGCTTTCGATTACTCAGCTAGCCGCGGCGAGTGGTAGGGCCGCTAACTTTGTTGGTCTTCATTTCTGTTTGCCGGCCCAGATTATGAAGCTGGTCGAGGTGACGCCGGGCATGCAGACATCCACGGTCGCTTTCGACGCGGCCTGGGCCTTTTGTATAAAATCAGGACAGATTCCAATCAGGACCAAGGATACTCCAGGTTTTATACTGAATTACTTCGTTATTCCTTTCAATAATGCGGCAATCCGACTCGTAGAGCAGGGGGTCGCCGAGCCCCCGGACATCGATACGGCGGTCAAAACCGGCCTCGGTCATGCACTCGGACCACTCGAACTCGTTGACATGGTCGGGCTCGACACGCAGGTCTTGCTCTGCGAGGCATTTTACCAAGCGACGCTCGATGCGCGAATGGCGGCTCCGCACCTTTTGCGACAGATGGTCGCCGCCAATCGATTAGGACGGAAATCGGGACGTGGATTCTACGATTACGCATCGAGCAGGGCTTTTGGAGCATGACGGGGCGTGCGTACTGCGTCGTGTCGGCCGGGGAGAGTAGATCGTTTTCCTCGAACGACCCGTTCGTCCTCCAAGCGACCATGTCAGCTTCTATAGTGGTCATTGTCGGCACCGCCGCAAGCTCGATCTTTCGTGACGTTCTCTCGCGGCGACCCAAGCTGGTGCTCGTGGAGCTGGATCAGCAGTTACTCGGCGAGATCACCGGGGAGTGTGGCGGCGAGGAGGGTGGCGCGATACTTGGATTTTCACGCTTTCGGTTGGGGTCGGGCGCGGCGTCGCAATTGATCGAGCTCGTGGTGCAGCCGCGAACCCTCCAAAACGCGAGACGAGACGCAATCGCATTGTTCGAGAGCGCGGGCTTTCAAGTCGCGACGTGTCTCGATCGGCCGGGGCGAATACTAGATCGTTTGGTCCGCCCCTATTTCAATTCCGCGCTTGAACGGTTGGATGACGGGTTGGCCAGTGCCGAAGATATTGATCGCGCCGTGAAACTGGGACTCGGATTCAAGCGCGGGCCGATCGAATGGCTCGACGAGACTGGTCTTGCTCACCATGGCGCAGTCAGTGACGCCCTCAGTGAGCTGTTGGGCGATCCGTACTATAAGCCCGGTCGCCGCGCGCGGGTCGCGATGCGAAAGAGCTCCGAATGACTCCAGGCGAGAAGCTGCCGACGCTTGCGGCGGGCACTGGTTTGCGCCTTCTGGAAGGCATCCGTGTCCTCGACCTGACGACGTCAATTGCGGGTCCATATGCGACAATGCTCCTCGGCGATTTTGGCGCGGAGATCATCAAGATCGAACGTCCAAAGGTCGGCGACGACTCGCGTCATTGGTCGCCGCCGAGCTATCAAGGACACGCGCTCTGGTATCTCAGTGTCAACCGAAACAAGAAGAGCGTGACGCTGGACTTCAGCAGCGAAGATGGGCTCGCGGTCCTACGCCAGCTGATAGCGTGTTGCGACGTCGTGGTTACAAATCAACTGCCGCGTGTTCAACACAAGCTCGGGATTGATCCGGCAGCTGTTCGGAAGTTGCGCGCAGACTCAATTTTCGTGTCGATCACGGGCTTCGGGCTGACAGGATCACGCAGCGATCGGCCTTGTTACGATCTGATCGCCGAAGGTTACAGCGGGGTCATGGACCTGACAGGCGAGCCGGATAGTGGACCTCAGAAAGTCGGCACACCTGCGGCCGATCTCCTCGCAGGCGCCGACGCCGCCATGGCTTGCCTTGCGGCCCTGCTGCATCGCAATGCCACTGGAGAAGGGCATCTTGTCGAGATCTCACTCGTCGAGAGCATGACGCGGTTCATGACGCCGCGCATTGTTAGCCATCTTGGCACCGGCGAGGTGCCTCGGCGCAGCGGCGCGCGCGATAGCGTCATCGCGATCTATCAGGTGTTTCAGACGGCCGACCTGCCGATCACGCTTGGGCTTCCGAACGAGAACATCTGGCGACGCTTTTGCGAAGCCGTCTGCCGCACGGATTGGCTGAGCGAGGGCCGCTTCAGCAGCAATGCAGCGCGCGTCGCCCAACGCGAAGTGCTTGCAAAGGAGATTCAGGATATCCTTCTTGTCAGGACGCGCGGCCAATGGCTTGAGCTGTTCGCGCGCGCGCAGATTCCGGTGGGCCCAATCAACAGTGTGGATCAAGTTGCCGAGGATCCCGAGCTGATCGAACGCGGCCTGTTCTATGCGATCAAGTCGGGCGACGGGAACCTTCCTCAAGTCGGCCTTGGGATACGATTCGACGGCAAGCCGGCAGGTTACGAGCTCGCGCCACCGGAGCTCGGAAGACATACCGAACAGGTCCTCCGCGGGCTTCTCGGTATGGATTCCGTTGAAATCAGTGGGCTGCGCACGAAGGGTCTAATTTGATGCGAACGGATTTCAAGACGATCCTCTATCGAGAAGAGGGACCGGTCGGCATTCTGACACTGAACCGTCCCGATGACGGGAACATGTTCACGCCGACGATGTGCCATGAGATACGCGATTGCCTTGAAGCCTCTCGCAATGAAACGCGTACGCGGGTCGTCGTCATCACCGGCGCTGGTGATCGATTCTTCTGTATTGGTGGTCGAAAGGAGGAGCTTCAAGATACCTGGCTCTATCCGGGCGCGCCGCCGACGCTCGAGATGTACGAATCGATCGAGCGCATTCAAAAGCCGGTCATCGCATCGGTGAATGGCTTCGCAGTTGGTGGCGGCAACGTCCTGCATGTCGTGTGCGATCTGACCATCGCCAAAGAGGGTGCCATCTTCCGCCAGGTGGGTCCGATGATGGGTAGTTTCGATGCTGGGTTCGGCACGTGGTATCTGGAGGATCTTGTCGGCAAGAAGAAGGCGAAAGAAATATGGATGCTCAACGAGAAGCTGACCGCGCGGGAGGCGCTCGCTCTCGGCTTGGTAAACAAGGTCGTTCCTGACACCGAGCTGCAGAGCGCGACGATGGAAATGGCGAACGCGATCGCGGCGCGGGGATCTTACGCGCTGGCAGCGATAAAGGCGGCGTTCGGCGCGCGACATGGCGGAGCGCTCGGCCTGTCGCGCCTGACCCACGATCTCGTGCTGCCGCCCTACTACAAGTCGGCGGAGGCGAAGGAATTGGCGTCGTCATTCGAACAGCGCCGGCCAGCCGACGCGACCAAGTTCGGCAAATAAGGCGACCGCGATGCCGCAACAAGTGATCGCCGTCACGGGAACAAGCCGGGGTATCGGTGCGGCGATCGCCGTCGAGTTGGCGCAACGTGGATTTGCCGTTGGCTGCCTCGCGCGCAATGGCAAGGCCCCTGAGCACGAGGCGGTCGCGAACCTGGCTAACCGCTTCCTGCCTGTCGCCTGCGACGTCACGGACGAGGAGTCGCTTCGCGCGGCCTTTCGGCTTCTGGAGAACCGCTACGGGGGAATTGATGGCCTTGTGAACAATGCGGGTATCCACGCGGCCGGCCCATCGCGCGCCTTCCCAACTGTGGAGTTCGAGAAAGTCCTCCGGGTGGATGTGCTAGCTGTCTTCGCGGCCTGCCGTGAAGTCTATCCGTATCTGCTCAAGCGAGACGGCGGAACGATTGTGAACATCGGCTCATTCTTCGCGGAGCTCGGCGCGAAGGGGAGCACCGCCTACAGCGCGGCCAAAGCTGCTGTCGCGGCGATGACGCGCTGCCTTGCGGCCGAGTGGGGTGCGAAGGGGATCAATGTCCTCAACGTCGCCCCTGGCTATATCGAAACGGACATCAATCGCGACTATCTGGCCGATCCCGGTACGCAGAAACTCATGCGCGAACGAATTGCGGTCGGTCGGCCGGGACGCGCCGACGAGGTGGCGCGCCTCGTCGCGTCGATCTTCTCCGAAAGAATTGGTTTCTTGACTGGAGAGACGATCACGATCGATGGTGGGCACCGACTCTCCTATTGAGGCTGGAATGAAGATCTTCGAGCGCCTTGATCGTTGTCTGCCATTTTCCGAAGACGAGAAGATGGTCGTCGAGGCAGTGCGTCGGCTGGCGTGCGAGAAGATCATGCCGCGCGCCGCCGCATACGACGAGACGAGCACGTTTCCCTGGGACAACATCCGAGACATCAATGAGCTCGGGATGAACCGCATTTTCATCCCAGAGGACTATGGCGGCACCGGCCTGTCGTATTCGACTTATCTTGCCTGCTGTCGAGAATTGTCGATGGCATGCGCCGCGACCGGTATCATCTGGGCGACCAACTTTCATGCCGCCGGACCGATCATGGATTTTGCCGGTGCCGCGCAGAAAGAACGCTGGCTGCCGATCGTAGCGAACGGCGGATTGGCCGCGTTGGCGCTGACGGAGCCGAGTGCCGGGTCCGATGCCACGGGCATGACGACCCGATTCCGGCCGGAGGGCGACGAGATCGTAATCGACGGGGCGAAGACCTTTATCACAAATGGCGACGTCTGCGACCTTGTCGTCCTGTTTGGGAAATGGTCGGAACTCGGCAACGGACGTGAAGCGATCTCAATAGCGGTAGTCGAAAAGGGAACGGCGGGCTTCGAGGTGCTGCGGACCGAAAAGAAAATGGGAATGCGCGCCTCCAGCACAGCCGCCCTGAGCTTCAGCAATTGCCGCATCCCTCGTGCAAACCTGCTCGGCAAGCCGGGGCAAGGGTTGAGCATGCTCTTTCATTTTCTGAACAAGTCGCGGCCAAGCGTGGCGGCGCATGCGCTGGGCATTGCCCGCGCCGCGCTCATGGATGGCACGGACTATGTCAACGAGCGCAAACAGTCGGGGCGTCGGATCGCGGAGTTTCAAGGCATACAGTTCATGCTGGCTGACATGGCGACCGATCTCGCGATGTGCGAGCGCTGGCTGTGGCACGTCGCGCAGCGCATCGAGGACGGAGAAACTGATATCGCGCAAGAGTCTTCGATGCTGAAGATGCGAGCATCCGATCTTGCCATGAGGATTAGCACCGAGGCGGTCCAGCTGCTGGGCGGTTACGGCTACATCAAGGATTTCCGTGTCGAGCGCCTGATGCGCGACGCAAAGATCACGCAGATCTGGGAGGGTACCAATCAAGTACACCGTCAAATCATCGGTCGAAGTTTCCTAAAGCGCTAAGCGTTCGAACAAATGAGGCTCACTACTTGTTCGCCATGGGTGCAGGTATGGAACGAAGCCAAGGAGGCTGTGCGTCCCGGCGACGTCGTTTGGTTTCCGCCAGGCGAAAAACACTGGCACGACGACCGCTATGACTTCCAGAGCACGTGAATGGTGACGCCGATTGGCTCGTGCATGTTACAGACGAGCAGTATCTCGCCTGATTGGGCTGAGATTCTCAGCTTCGCAAGGCAACTAATCGGCGTTGTGCCAAGACTGCCGGTCAAAGGCTTACGCAAGGCTGATAGACCAGATTTGAACAAGGTCGGAGATTGGAAGCGATTCGATTGCATGACCTTCCGTTCTACTTGCGCCGCGGTCATTCGGTTGCCATGGACGCTTCATTGAAGAGGTATGAAGGATTCAGGCGCGATCTCATCTCCTTCCCCGCTCTGAAGGCGGGGACTATCTTGCTTGAGATGTTGATTACCGCACCCGTCTGCGGATTGCGCGCGATACGCGCCTTGCGCCTCTTGCTCGAGAATGTGCCGAACCCGCGCACTTCAGCCCGATCCCTCCTGCTCAAGGCTTCCCGGATCTCGTCCAACATGGCGCCGACGAGAAGCTCTACATCTCTTGGGTGCAGATGCGGATTTTGAGCCGCGATGCGCTGAACCAGTTCAGATCTGATCATGGGCGATCGGCATCACCTTACACCGAGGCTGGGAGATTTGATGTGGCCTCGTTGACCGAAAACACGAATGTGCCCCGTTCAACATGAAAAAGGCCGCTCGCAGAGGCGAGCGGCCCAAGTATTGGGAGGAAACGTACCGCATTCAATGCTACGGTGAGATGTGTTAGCACCGGTGGCGGAGAGACACAATCTCATCGACAACTGCATGTCATGTCCAAGACGCATCGGTGAATAATAGCAAACGGCTATTCGACTAAGCATCTTGCACCTGCAAGAGGCATGAAGATTGGCGTCGGCTATGGGCGGGCAGCCGGGTTTTGGAAACGCGGATCGAGATCGTGGCATGACGTGGTGCCCATACACTGAGAGCAGGATGGCCGCTTGCGCGAAGGAACACCTTTGACCGCGGCGACTTCGCCCGACGCACAGCATTAGATTCCAAGATAGGCACGCTGAACATCGGGACTCGCCAGCAGAGCCGCAGACGTAGCGCTCTCCACGATCTGCCCGTTCTCCAGGACATATCCATAGTCGGCAACCGACAATGCCATCTCGGCGTTCTGCTCGATCACCAGTATGTCGACGCCAAAGCTCGAGATCTCCGACAACAATGCCGCGATGCGCTGGACGACCACGGGAGCAAGGCCGACCGTCGGCTCGTCGAGCAGCAGGATTTTCGGCCCGCTCATCAACGCGCGTGCCACTGCGATCATCTGCTGTTGTCCGCCGCTGAAGATGCCGGCCGGCATCGCAAGGCGATCCTTGATCTCCGGGAACAGGTTCAGCACGCGTTCGAAGTCGCGCGCGATGCCGGCTTTGTCCTTGCGCGCATACGCGCCGAGCTCAAGGTTTTCGCGCAAGGTCATCTCGGAGAACAAGCGACGGCGTTCCGGTACGAGGCCGATGCCGGCGCGGACCATGACGTCGGGCGGACTCCCGGTCACGTTCTCGCCGAACAGACGGACGATACCGCGCATCGGCTTGATGAGGCCGCAGATCGTCTTGATGAGCGTGGACTTGCCGGCGCCGTTGGCCCCGATCAGCGTCGTGATGGTTCCGTTGCGAACGTCCAGGCTGACGTCGCGCAGCACGGGCACTGTGCCATACCCCGCCCAGAGCGCCTCTATGTCCAGCACCGGCGTGACGGGTGCCTTCGGCTTCACAGCGGCGCCGCCATCAATTTGCATGACGATCGCCGAGATAGGCCTTGATCACGGCCGGATTTGTGGCGATCTCCTTGGGCGTGCCGGTCGCGAGGAGCGCGCCATGATGCATGACCAGGATCCGATCGCAGATATTCATCACCGCCTTCATATTGTGCTCGACCAGAATGATCGTGCCACCGAGCTCGCCGCGGTAGCGGCGCAGCACCTCGAGAACGTTACCAACTTCGGTCTCATTTAATCCGGTCAAAGGCTCGTCCAGGCATAGCAGCTTCGGTCTCGCGGCGACTGCAATGGCGATGCTGACAAGACGTTGCAAGCCGTGTGGCAGGTTTTCCGCGACTTCCTGCAGCACGTGCGTCAACCCCAGCATAGTCGCGACCTCGTCGACGCGACCCGCGCGGTCAGAGGACTTTAGGCGCGCAATTGTGCCGAGGCGAATATTGTCTCGCACAGTCATGCTGCGAATATAGCTGCCATGTTGAAAGGTGCGCACCAGGCCGGCAGCGCTCACTGTCAATGGCCGCTGCCCCGTCATCTCGCGTCGTTCGACGAACGACCGCCCCTCAGTGGCCGGAAGGAAGCCGCTGATCAGGTTGAACACCGTGCTCTTGCCTGCGCCGTTGGGGCCGATCAGCCCGAAGATCTCGCCGCGACGGACCTCGAAGCTGAGATTGTTGACCGCGAGCAGCCCGCTGAATCGGCGTGTCAGACCCTCGATCCGGAGAATGTCGGGCGCATCGCCTGGTCCAGTCTCAACTATTCGGCCAGGCTTGGTACCGCGCGGCGCGGTGTCAGTCATGGCTCGACGGCCCCTTGCGCACGGCGGCAACTGCCCTGGAAGCAAGTCCGAGCATGCCCCCGGGCATCAACAGAACCGAAAGCACGATCGCGCCGCCGTAGAGAAAGCTTTCATTGGCACCAAAGCCGAGCGCGTAGTGCGACAGCGCGATCAGAAACGCCGCGCCGAGAATCGGTCCGAAGAAATGATTCTCGCCGCCCACTTTGACATAAGCAAGCGCGAAGGCTGGAAGCAGGAAGCTGAAGTCGCCAGGGCTGATGACGTTGTTGGTAAAAGCGTGGAGGCCGCCTGCAATTCCGGCGGTTGCCGAAGTCACGGCGAGCGCCGCAACCTTGCTCCGGAACGTATTGAGGCCGACGCTGCGGGCGACCGGCTCGTTCTCCCCAATAGCGAAAAGGATGCGGCCGAAGTCCGAGCGCTCCGCGATAGCCAGCACGACCAGAAACACGATCACGGTCAGCACCACGATCAGCGGCATCCAGAGGTCGAGTGCGCGGGGCGGGAATATGCCGACCATGCCCGACGTGCCGCCAAGCACCGCGAATTTCGAATAGGCCACGCGAACCGCTTCCGTGAAGGCGAAGCCGATCAGCATGAAGTATGGTCCCTTCGCACGCAACGTGATGGCCCCGAAGGTGGTGCCGACAACCATGCTGACGGAGGCGCCGACCAGGATCGCAAGCGCGAAATTCAACCCGGCGGCGGTATGCAGCAGGCCGGCCGTATAAGCGCCAATCCCCACGAAGGCGCCGAGCGCGAAGTTCACCTCGCCCATCAGCATCACGAAACGCAGGCTGGCGCCGAGCAATGCCCCAATCGCAATCAAGATCACGATGCTGCTCAGGTAGGGATTTGTCACTGCGACAGCGGCGAATACAGCCGCCGCAATCAGGACGATCCAGCCTATGAGGTTCGCGTCGATCCTAGCCACGTCCCAGAAACCCCTTGGGCCGCACGAGAAGAACAGCGATAACCAGTGCGAAGGTTGCAATCGTTGCGTAGGACGAGTCGAGATAGAAGGCGCCCAGTGTCTCCACGGTGGCGACGAACAGGCCAGCCAGAATGGCACCCGGGATGCTGCCGAGGCCGCCGATGATGACCACGATGAAGCCCTTGATGAGATAATCGGTACCGATTACCGGCGATACGATCGACATCGGCGCGATCAGCACTCCAGCGAGAGCGGCAAGGAGAGAGGCAATGAGGAAGCCGCCGAAGGCGACCTTGCCGTACGGTATCCCGACCATCATCGCCGCCTCATGGTCGATGGAAACCGCACGCAGCACCTTGCCAAGCTTGGTATGACCGAGCATCAGGTACAGTCCGGTCGCGAGCAGGAGCGCGACGACACATAGAACAAGGCTCTGCAGCGTCACGGTTGCGCCAAAGCTCGACACGACGCCGGTGATGACCTCGGGCACGCGGTGAACTGCGCCGCCGAACACTTTGAGCAGCACGCCGTCGAGCACCAAAACGAGACCGATCGACAGGATGAACGATCCGATTTCGTCGCGCTGAAAATAGCGGAACCCGAATGTGTAGATCGCAACGCTGAGCACTAGGGCTGCGATGACGCCGACCGGCGCAGCGACGCAGTAGGCGGCGAGCGGCGGCAACCCGGCGGCTGCGATCGTCGGTAACGCATAGGCGACCGTCAAGGCGGCAGTCGCAAACACCTGCCCGTGGACGAAATTCACGATCCGCATCACACCGAAGACCAGCGTCAGCCCAAGCGAGAAGAGGATGTAGACGGCACCGATCTGCAGTGCCGTCGCCATGAGCTGTACTGCCGTCTGCACGGTCTGCACTGCTGAGCACTAGGGATCGATACGATGGACCTGGACCAGCTTTCCCTTTTGGACCTGCGTGACCAGGATAGGAAGGCGCATCTGTTGCACGTTCCCATAGGTCTCCTTGCCGAAGAAGCCGACCTTGCCGCCGTAGAAAGTCGGGAACGTGATGTCAGGCAGCGTTTCAGCGACCTTCTTGGCTTCTACGCTGTTAGCGGTTTCCATCGCGGTCTTCAGCGCGTAGACGGCATCGTAGAAGCCGATCTGGATGGTGTTGAGATCCTCCCCGAGGAGTTTGCGCGCCTCGTCGTTCAGCTTGCGCTGGTAAGCGCTCACGGTGTCGCCGTCGAACACGACCCCCGAGCCCATGTAGACGCCTTCGGCCGCATCGCCGCCGGTCTCTTTCAAGGTGTCCGCGCCGGTGCCGGTCTCGTTGACCTTGACGCCCTTCCACCCCATCAGATCGAGGGCCTTGAAGATGGCACCGGCGTCAGCTGGAGGAGTTGAGCCGACGTCGATGATTTCAGGCTTGAACGACGCGATCCGCGCGGCGATAGCTTGGAATTCGGTCGTGCCGCGCTCGTAGTAGTCGCTCGCAAAGACTTTGATTCCGTTTTTTTCGTAAGTCGCCTTGGCGACCGGTTCGGTTTCCTGCCCGGTCGCGTCGTTTGGATTCAGCATCGCGACGGTCTTGGCCTGCGAATGCTGCTTGACCACATAGCCGATCAGGGGCGGGAGAATCTCGTAAGGCGTATTCTGCTGTGTGAAGGTCATCGGATGCTCCGGCCCCTTCAGGCTCTTGCCCCAGCTGACCGTGAACAGAAGCACGTCTTGACGCTCGGCGATCGCCTGCAATGCTTTGGTCGGCGCGGTGCCGAGAGCGCCGCCAATGAACTTCACCGCATCACGGTTGATCAGCGTCTGCGCGACCTTGGTTCCCTCGGCGGCGTTGTACTTGTTGTCGTAGGTGATGCATTCGAAGTTGTAGGTCTTGCCGGAAGCTTTGATGCCGCCGGCCTGGTTGATCTCCTCGGCCGCTTTCTGACACATGAATTCAGAGCCCTTGCCCCAATTGGCGGCCGAGCCAGAGAGCGGCACCGATAGCCCGAGCTTGATGACGTCTTGGGCCGCTGCCGGGTCGACCGCGCACGCGCTAGCCGACATGACCGCGACGACGCCGATGGTCAGCGTGGTTGGTGCTTTCATGTCATTGTCCCTCTGGGATTCTCGTGCCGAACTAGAGCCCTGCAGGTGAAATGCGCGCCAGTTCGATCGGCGAGCCTTGCTTGATCTGCGTGATGAGTACCGGCAGGAGCATCTGCTGCGGGGAGCCGTAGGTCTCTTCCCCGCCAAAACGCGCTTCGCCACCATAGAATGTCCTGAACTTGACGCTGGGAAGGATCCTGGCGACTTGGATGGGGTCGACGCTTTGCGCCTTTTCGATGCCGGCCTTGATCGCGTAGACCGCATCGTAGTTGCCGACGTGGGTCGTGTTGAGCGACTCACCGATCGCGGTGCGCGCTTCGTTGTTGACCGATTTCTGGTGCTCGCTCACGTTTGGTCCCTCGAACGTCAGGGCTGCACCCATGTAGACGCCTTCGACGGCTGCGCCGCCCGTCGCCTTGAGCCCGTCAGCTCCCGAGCCGCCCGGCATGACCTTGACGCCGCTCCAGCCCAGGACGCTCAACTCACGGAAGACCGCTCCCGCGTCGGGCGGCGGGTTCGCGCCGAGATCCACCATGTCCGGCTTCAACGACGCAATCCGCAGCGCCAGGGGCTGGAATTCGGTCGTGCCGCGTTCATAGAAATCGCTCGACAGCACCTTGATGCCGCTTTTCTCCCACTCCTTCCGCGAGATCGCCTCGGTCTCCTTGCCGGTCGCATCGTTGGTATTGAGGATCGCGACGGTCTTCACGCCGGGATGAGCTTTCAGGACGAACCTTGCGAGAGGTGGCACGATCTCGACGAGCGTGTTGCACTCGGTAAAGGTCAGCGGAAACTTGGGCCCCTTGATCGATACGCTCCATGCCGACGTGAAGACGATGACGCCTTGCCGCTCGGCAAGAGCCTGCAAGGCCTGGACCGGAGCGGCGCCGAACGCGCCCGAGATGAACTTCACGCCATCGCGGTTCAGCAGGGTTTGCGCGACACGCGTACCCTCGGCCGCCGTGTATTTGTTGTCATAGGCAAGGCATTCGAAATTGTAGGTCTTGCCGCCGACCTTAACCCCGCCTGCCGCCGCGATTTCCCGCGCCGCCTTTTTGCACATGAACTCCGAGCCGGTCCCGAAAATGGCTCCGGCACCCGACAACGCTGTGGAGAGGCCGAGTTTGATCGTCTCCTGGGCTTTGGCAGCGTCGCAAAGCGCGAGTCCGGCGACGCTCGCGCCCATCATCAACGAAAGAATTCTGCCCGAAATTTCCATGTGATCCTCCCTGGCAAAGAGCGCGTGCGGCGCTCGCATTTTCTTTCGCCGGGTACGCCCGATGCTTTAGCGCATCTGTGCGCGTCCCGGTTTCGGACTTCTATCGCCCTGTGCGAGTGAAGCGGCAGGCCCAGATCGACCGATCGGTCGGTCAACGACCCTATCGAACGACGTCGAGCGACGTCAAGATTCTCTTCCCGGCCAATGGCCAGCGCTTGTTCGTCGACAGGTATATCGGATGGTCATCGGAGGGAAGGCCGTCTGCTCTTTTTCATCGTTTTGGAGTGAGCTATACTGTGAGACGACCGACCGGTCGGTTGAAGAGCCGGCGACTTCCACGAGGATGACGCTGGGCGGCAAGAGCTGTGAACCGATGAAGCCCGCGCCATTTTCGTATTTTTCTCCCCGTAGCATCGGCGAAGTGCTCGAGCTGCTGGCGCAATATGGGCCCGATGCGCGCGTGCTCGCGGGTGGGCAGAGCCTCGTGCCGCTCATCAATCTGCGGATGGCGAGGCCCGACGTTCTGATCGATCTTTCGCACTGTGACGACCTCAAGAAGATCGAGCACACCGGAAGTGGGATTCGATATGGCGCGATGATCAGGCAGTACGACGCGCAGCTCGCGAAGGTAACGCGTGAGCATTGTCCGCTCGTGTCTATGGCGCTGGCGCACGCCGGCCCTGTCGCAGTACGCAACCGCGCGACGGTTGGAGGGACGCTTGCCCACGCGGATCGATCCGCGGAGCTTCCGGGCGTTGCCGTGGCGATGAATGCGACGCTCGTGATTGAGAGCCACTCAGGTACCCGGGAAGTAAGAGCCGATCAGTTCTTCCGCGGCGACATGACCACCTGTATCGAGGCGCACGAACTGCTTCGGTCGGTTACGTTCCCGGCCACCGATCACAGCTGCTTTTGTCACTTTCTTGAAGTCGGCCTTCGTCAGGAGGGAGTGGCTATTGCGGGAATCGCCGCCCTCATCCGGTTCGACGACGGCGGCACCGTCAAGGATCCACGCTTTGCGGTCGTCGGGGTCGAAGCCGCGCCCGTACGCCTGAAAGCGCTCGAGTCCGAACTGGTAGGGCGCGCGTTGACGCCGGCAATCATCGCCGGGGCGCGCAATCTCGGCGGGCAAGAATTGGATCCCGCAGCGGACGCGCATGCGTCCGCGTCGTACCGAAGGCGGCTGACCGCTTCTCTGGTCGAAGAGGCCTTAGAGCGGGCTTTGCAGTGGAGGCGCCATGAACTCCAATGAGACAATGCGGATCGCCTTGACGGTCAACGGTCAACGCGTCACCGCGGAAGTGCCGGCAAGATATCTTCTCGCCGACTTCGTGCGGCATCAGCTGCGGCTCACTGGCACACACGTCGGATGCGCGCACGGTGCTTGCGGCGCCTGTACGGTTTTGCTCGACGGCCGCCCGGTACGAAGCTGCACGATATTCGCCGTGCAGGTTGACGGATCAGAGCTGCAGACTGTGGAAGGTCTCTGTAGAGAAGACGGGATGTCACCGCTGCAGGAGCAGTTCCGGACAAATCACGCGCTTCAATGCGGCTACTGCACGCCCGGGATGCTGATTTCAGCTACTGCGCTGCTGAGTGAAATACCCGACCCATCCGAGGAGCAGATCAGACGTTACATGGCCGGTAACCTGTGCCGCTGTACCGGATATCAGCCGATTGTTCTGGCGATCAGGGCCGCAGCCGACATGATCAATGGTCGGAGCGAGGCGCGCGAGCGATCGTCATGAGGTGGTCCTCCACAAAGCGGCGGCGGCTCACGCGCGGATCATTCGCGAGAAGAGGGTGAAAGCTTATCGCCATGGCTGAGCCGAGATCCATCTATGTCGGCGCGCCGGTTTTTCGGCGCGAGGACAGCCGCTTGCTGCTCGGACGCGCGACCTTCATCGACGACGTGCCGGAGCCTTTTGGCACGGTCTTTCTCGCTTTTGCCAGAAGCCCTCACGCTCATGCCCGCATCAAGTCGATAGACACCAGTGCAGCGATGGCGGCTCGCGGCGTCATTGCTGTGCTCACCGGGGCGGACATCGCTGCTGGCACCAAGCCGATCGTGTCGCCTACGCTCAAGGGCGAGCCTCAGCTCGTCAGGCAGAACATGGCCATCGAAGAGGTGCGGCATGTCGGCGAAACCGTCGCGGTCGTCGTCGCCGAGAACGCGTACCTGGCCGAAGACGCGATCGAGTTGGTGGAAGTCGAGTACGAACAGCTTCCCTGCGTTCTGTCGATTGCGGACGCGCTCGCGCCCGGTTCGGCTCGCGTTCATGAATATCTGGCCGGCAACAGGGTGTTCAATCTCAAATACGAAGTGCCCGGCACGGCCGAAGTCTTCAGTCGAGCGCAACACGTGATGTCCGACCGTTTCAGCAGCGAACGCCTCTCCGGAGTGGCGATGGAGACACGCGGCTTTCTCACCAGCTTCGACCGCGGGACGAACAAGCTTAGGCATATGTCGACTGCCCAGCTGCCGCACAAGATGCGATGGGAACTGGCCGATGCTCTCCAATTGCCGGAGATGAGCGTGCAGGTGATTGCGCCCCACGTCGGCGGCAGCTTCGGCATGAAGACGGTTACGTTTCCGGAGGATGTGGTCGGCGCGGTGATATCGCGCAAGCTCGGGCGGCCTGTGAAATGGATTCAGGATCGCCAGGAAGATCTGGCGCTGATGCACGCGCGCGAGTACCGCTTCGACGTGGAGATGGCGTTCGATGCTGACGGCCATATCCTTGCCGTCAGAAACACCGCCGTTGTGAACATCGGCGCCTATCCGCTCTGGATCGCGACCGCCGGAATCGAAGCGGGTGGTGCAGGGCACCACATGATGGGACCGTACCGCATCAAGCACTACGCCTACGACGTGTCTTCGGTCGTGACCCACAAGGCGCCGGTCGCTTCATACCGTGGCGTTGCGTCGCCGATGTGCGCGCTGTCGACCGAAACCTTGCTGGAGAGAATGGCGGCAAGGCTCGGGATCGATTCCGTCGAAGTTCGCCGGCGAAATCTCCTGCGGCCGGCGGACCTTCCGTTCGTCAACGCGGTCGGAATTCCGCACGATACGGCGAGCCATCTCGAATGTCTCGACAAGGCGCTGGCGCTTACCGACTACGAGCAGTTCAAGCGCACGCGATCCGGCAAACTAGGCGCAGACGGAAAATACCGCGGCATCGGCATCGCTTGCATTGCGGACCACAACGGTCAGGGCACGTCGATTGCGCGCTCCCGCGGCCAATCTTCGCGCTGGCCGGGATACGACGGAGCCTTCATCCGGATCGAACCCGACGGCAAGGCCGTCTGCCACGTCAGTCTGGCAAGCCAGGGCCAGGGGCATCAAACTGTGTTCGCGCAGATCATTGCGGATGAACTTGGGCTCCCGATCGAGGACGTTACGATCGAGCACAGCGACACCGCAATGATGCCGTTCGGGACTGGGACCGCTGCCGCCCGCGCGGCGGTCGCCGGCGGCGGAGCGGTCCTCAAGGCCAGCCAACGCATTGCCGCCAAGCTTCGACGCATCGCGTCCTATCTGATGGAGGCATCACCCGACGATATCGTCCTTGCCAATGGTAAGGCCGCGGTGCCAGGCGCGCCGGAGCTTTCCGTCGACATCCGGCAAATCGCTGCAACTGCCTACGTCATCGGTCCGCAGAACCTGCCGCAAGGCGAAACGATAGGTCTCGAAGCGACGGAATTCTACGATCCGCCGACTTCGTCCTACTCGAATGCAACGCATGCGGTCCAACTCGCCGTCGACTCGAAGACCGGCCAAGTGACGATTGAAAAGTACGTGGTCGTTCACGATTGCGGCAAACGCCTCAATCCCCTGATCGTCGATGGTCAGATCATCGGCGGCGTAGCGCAAGGTATCGGTTCGGTCCTGACGGAAGCGATGCGCTTCAACGAGGAGGGGCAACCCCTGACCACGACGCTTCTCGACTACACTGTGCCGACGTTTCTCGACGTTCCTCGGATCGAGGTCCATCACATCGAATCCGTCTCGACGATCAATCCCGGCGGCATGAAGGGGGTGGGAGAGGCCGGCACCATCGGGGCGGTGCCTGCCGTCGTCATGGCGCTCAACGCCGCGATGGTCCAGTTCAGCTCGGCACTCACCGCTCTTCCGGTCTGGCCGGGTACTTTGATGGACGTCATGCACGGGAAGCAATGATTCGTTTCATCGCCAGGTCGTCACAGCGTTGATGAGATGAAGGCGTTCTTAAGCGCCATCTTGCGGGGAGATTGGTATGGGCGGCGAGATCAAGAGGTTTGTCACAGGGCACGACAGCGCCGGAAGCTCGGTGATCCTCATGGAGGATATCGATGCTAATCTGCAAGTCATTCCGAAATCCGGGATAGTCCGGCGCGTGGTCTGGGTTTCAAACGAATCGCCGGCCGACATTTCGCGCGATGCGGATCCGGTCACCGGGAAAGAGGGTATCGGTCCGTCGCCGAGCGGGAGCATCTTCCAAATTGTCGACTTTCCGCCCTTCGTTCCGGGAACGATGAAGGATGGCCATATTCAGGAGCTGGTCGGCGATGAGGCGCGGGCGAGCTCTTCAGCACCCACGCATCCGATGGTGCATCGCACGAGAACCCTCGATTATGCGCTGGTGCTTTCCGGCGAGATCGACATGCTCCTGTCGAACAGCGTCATTCATTGCAAGCCCGGCGATGTCGTGGTGCAGCAAGGCACGGTTCACGGCTGGGTCAATAAAGGTACGACGCCGTGTCGTGTGGCTTTCATCATGATCGACGCGCTCGAGCCTCCCGCTTGGGGTCTTTCGGCTGCGTGACACGCTTTGCAAAGGGGCACTGGGATGCGCATCATTGCTACCGAAGAGCACTTCGTAAGTCCCGCCTTCATCGACGGTCCGGCGCGCGCCTTCAAAGACGTGTTGCAGAAGCAGAGCTTCCTGGGTCCGAAGCTCCTGGAGCAACTTGGCGACGTCGGGACAAACCGGATCGCCGAGATGGATGCGGCGGGCATCGACGTCCAGTTGATCTCGTTGAACAATCCGGGCGTCGAACAGCTGGAGGTCGCCGAGGCGGTGGCCACGGCGCAGGAGACCAACGATTTCCTCGCTCCGGCCCTGAAGGCGCACCCGAGTCGTTTCTTCGGCCTTGCCGCCGTACCGATTCAGGCCCCGGATGCTGCCGCAAAGGAGCTGGAGCTCAGAGTCAAACAACATGGCTTCCGGGGTGCGATCGTCAATGGGCACAGCCGGGGCCGTTACCTCGACGACCAGTTTTTCTCACCGTTTCTCGCATGTGCGGAATCGCTCGATGTCCCGATCTATCTGCATCCAACTATGCCGCAGAAGTCAGTCATGGACGCACTGTACGGCGGATTTCCGATGCCGCTCAATTTTCTGCTCGCCGGGCCGGCGTGGGGCTGGCATATCGAGACCGCCATTCATGTCATCAGAATGGTCCTGGGCGGCGTTTTCGATCGGCATCCGAAGCTGCAGATCGTCGTCGGACATCTCGGAGAAGGGCTCCCGTTCATGCAACCGCGGCTCGAGCGGTCTCTGCCGACGGCTTTGACCAAGCTGCAGCGTCCGTTTGGAGCCTATCTGCGCGAAAACATCCATTACACCTTGGGCAGTTTCAATTTTCCCGCAGCGTTCCTGGACTTGTTGCTGGAAGTCGGCGTCGAACGAATCCTGTTTTCGGCGGATTATCCGTATGGCTCGATGGCCGAAGGCCGCGCGTTCCTGGACCAGATGCCGGTGACCACGGCCGGCAAAGAAAGCATCGCCTTCCGCAATGCGGAGCGGCTGTTCAAGCTGTAGGAGCCTTCGGGTGCCGATGATCCTGATAGTGGCGCATGATCAAAGCGGCGACATGACTTTGGACGTCTACTCTGGTCGGGATCTCATGCTTGATCAATGAGTACGAGTCTGGCCTTTGCCCGCCTAGCGGTACTTCGCAGTAAGGCCGCCGTCGACTACGAGCGTCGCGCCTGTGACGTAGCTTGAGAGATCGGACAGCAGGAATAGCACCGCGTTCGCGATCTCGTCCGCGCTCCCGACCCGTCTCAGCGGAATCCCGCCGCTGATTGTCGGGAAGGCGCTGTGGTTTCGCTCCTGCATCGGCGTATCGATGACGCCTGGCGCCACGCCGTTCGCGCGGATCCCCGATCCCCCGAGATCTACCGCAAGTGCACGCGTCATGTTGATCACCGCAGCCTTCGAAGCGACATAGCTGATCCGGTCTTCCCTCGCGCTCGAGCCGCCGATCGATGCGATGGTTACGATCGAGCCCTTCTTTCGCTCGGCACGCTGTCGCGCTGCGCACGACAGAAATACATCGCTCCATGCAGGTTGACGTCGATCATCCGATGCCATTGCTCGTCGGTAACATTCAGGGCATTCGCCGGGCCGATGGTGCCTGCGCTGGCGACACGTGCGTTGCCGGACCATGGTCAGCGGCAATCTGGCCGAAACAGGCATCGATTGCACGCGAGTCCCGCACATCCACGACGTAGGTCCAGCACGAGGCATCGTTCGGCCCAAATACGTCCATCCCGGCGGCCGCGAGTCGCCGCTCGTCATTGTCCAGAAGGAGCGGTGTCGCGCCTTCGTCGCGCAGGCGCCTGACAATAGCAAGGCCCAGCCCCGATGCGCCTCCCGAAACGGGCACGACGGCTGATTGGAGGTTGAACGCGCTCATACTTCGGCAAGACCAGCCGTCTGACGCTGATTTCCGTTGGAATATCGACAAACGCGCCCGTCAGCCGGCTGGCTCACTAAAAGTACTCCTTGAACTTTTTTGCCCCTTCGTCGCGCTTCGCACCCATGCACAGAGTGAGGTCGACGACCGCGAGATCTCGCCAATATCGCGGATTCGAAAGGCGCATCCCGTTGGGCGTGAGGGACGACCCAAGGAGGTTGCCGCCGTCATCGCCTTTCTGCTTTCGGAGGATGCCACCTTCGTCACCGGGATCGTGATGCCAGTTGATGGGAGAATTACCGCCGGCGCGGCTTCGTTCTAGGACGTCAGAGCTCCGGAAAATATCCGTACGCTCACCCCGCCAGGGTCCCTTCGGCACGAAATCGGAACGCTTCGTCTCCGCCAGTACACGGCCAAGCGTTGCAACGCCAAGCGCGCGACAGTATCCGGGGCGGGCCCGCTCGAAGCGCCAACTTTCCCCAATCGGCCCCGCGAACAGCGCGGCGAACCCTGCGTCTTCCACGAGTTTGTCGACAACCCGCGCTGCACGATGGTCATCGCTGGCGATAGGCAAGGCATGGCGTTCGCCATCCGGCGTCGCCGCGCCGCCCTTAGCCAAGTGCGAAGCAAGAACCGAATTGAAGGCCTTGACGACCACCGCCCTCGGTAGCGCTTTCTGCAACAGACCGCTTGTCGTTTCGTCGCCGTTCTCGAGCGCGGCGCGCACCCCATCCCCACCCGGATAGTAGTTGCATGTGTCCACAACCATGCGCCTGCCGACTGCCTCGGCTGGCAGCGACGCGAAGGCTGATAGCGGGACACTGACGACAACGACGTCGCCGAACTGTGCAGCGTCGCTGGCGGAGCCGGCCCGCGCCCCAATTTTTTGGCAGTTTCGAGAACGGCCTCGCGGCCGCGCGAATTGCTCAACATGACGTCGTGTCCGGCCGCGACGAGCCGGCGTGCGAGCGCCTGACCCAGACGACCGGCACCGACGAAACCGATCTTGATGCAATGCTCCGTGTCTCCGCGTTTGCCGAGTCTTCCGTCGAACCGGCGCTAGAAGGGACGTCTCGTGTTGGTCCTGGGGCTCGATCGTGAAGGTCACGCCGCCACGCTACCTTCGCCTTTCGCAAGTGGCCTCTAGGATGAGCCACGACGCTGAACGCGGTCGATCAAAGAGTCAATCGGTAAACACTGCGGCTTTGCCGTCGGCGCGCAGCCGCGGACAGTGGCTGGGCTGTTTCCTGCAACGGGATGAGGTCTCGCGCGCCGGCTCTTCGGCCATTCGCACGACCGCGTGCCATCACGCGGAACGGCCGCATTGAGCCCGTTGCGCATTCTTTTCGACCACGCTCCTGGGAAAGCACGAGATCGCCCGCCCACTCCATATTGCCAGCCGAACGACCGTTTGGTAGAGACCGACCATTCGGTCGGTATGCTGCTGCGCCGTCCGGATGACTGCCATGGTCCGGGCCGCGAGACCTGGATCGTGTCCAACGCCGCTGAGAACGGTGAGGCCGGCTGCAGGCACAGCGATGGGAAATGGAGGAACGCACGATGAGCACCTACGAGGGGTGGGGGAGCGCAAAGCCGTTTGGTGAAACGGCTCCCGGAATGTCATCCGGCGCGCCTATGACGCCGGCGCAAAAGCGCGCGATCTTCGCGGCCACGGCAGGTACCGTCGTCGAGTACATCGACTGGCTGCTGTATGCGTCGTTCGCGCCAGTGATCGCGGCGAATTTTTTTTCCTCTGGAAGCCAAGTTTCTTCCTTGCTGGCGACCTTCGCGGTGTTCGCGGTTGGCTTCCTCATGCGACCGATCGGCGGTGCATTCCTCGGGATCTACGCAGATCGTTGCGGGCGTCGGAAGGCGCTTACGGTATCCATCTCGATGATGGCGATCGCCTCCGTGGTGATCGGGTTCTGCCCAACCTATGAGTCGATGGGGATCGCGGCGACGGTCATACTCGTTTTGGCGAGGCTTGCGCAGGGCTTCTCTGCGGGCGGCGAATACGGCTCGGCGATTACTTTCATGGTCGAATCGGCACCCGACGACAGGCGCGGATTCGCCGGGGCATGGCAGTGGTGGGCGATCAACGCCGGCATCCTCGGGTCATCCGTCATCGCCATCGCAACCCTGTCGGCCGGCACGGCTCTCGGCTTCGGCGCCTCGGGATGGCGCCTGGCGTTCGTTTTCGCCGGCGTTCTCGGACTGGTGGGCTTGTGGATCCGCCTTTCTGTCGACGAGACGGAAATATTCAACCTGAGTCGGAAGGAAGCAGGGCGACGCCAGCCGATCTATGAAGTGATCTTCAAGTACCCGGGAGCATCCCTGCGGGTGATCGGACTTGCCATGGTGGGCAACATCACCGGTTATCTCTGGATAATTCTATATCCGAGCTATCTCAATTCCACGACCGGGATGCCGCTGCGTGACGCACTGACGGCGCAGAGCATTGCGGTGGTTCTGTCGCTTGTCTTGATTCCGCTTCTCGGTGCGCTCTCGGACCGGATCGGGCGGCGGCCGATCCTCATAGCGTTCGCGTTCGCTTCCGCACTGTTCGCCTGGCCGAGCCTCGAACTTGTCCATCCCGGCATCAGCTTCTGGCAGGTGCTGGCGCTGGAGTGCGTCGCACTTGCCATCTTCAGCGCCTATTGCGCGACCGTGGCCGCCACGATGGCGGAGCAGTTCCCCACCGAAATCCGCGTCACCGGAATCTCCCTTCCGTACTCGATCTCCGTCACCCTCTTCGGCGGCGTAACGCCCTGGCTGGTGACCATCATGAAGAACGCCGGCTACGGGCATTTCGTCTGGATCTATGTCGCGATCGTGAGCTTGATCGGCGGAATTTTGTACATCGTCATGGCCGAAACGAACGGAAAGCCGATCCGGTGATGATTGGTGGACACGACCAGGCAGGCCGGCCGCTGCCGCGTATCGGTGCCGCGCGCCGGATGCAGCCTTTCCGTCGGCATGAGCTCATTCACGTGCGGCGCCGGCCTGAACCAGCGCAGACGCCGTCGGATGGAGCTACGTGACCTATGACGAGTCGGGTGGACGACGAGAGCTTCTCGCAGCTCATCGCGGTGATCGAACGCTTCGTGCAAAAGCGACTCGTTCCAAATGAGATGCGGCTCGAAATCGAGGACGAGATTCCAGCCGACATCGTGGACGAGATGCGCGAGCTTGGACTGTTCGGAGTGACGATCCTGCAGGAGTTCGGCGGCGCCGGTCTCGATGCTCGGCAAGAGGCACAGGTCGCTATGGTGTTCGGTTACGCCGCACCGGCGTTCCGCTCGCTCTTCGGCACGAACACCGGCATCGGTGCGCGCGGCCTGATCCTCGAGGGGACTGCGGAGCAGAAGGCGCAGTATCTGCCCAAGCTGGCGAGCGGCGAGGTGATTGCGTCGTTCGCGCTCACCGAGCCGGATACGGGGTCTGATCCAGCCAATCTCACCACCCGGGCTGTGCGCGACGGCAACAACTACGTCCTTTCGGGCACCAAGCGGTACATCACAAACGCCCAGCGTGCGGGCCTCTTTACTGTCATGGCGCGAACTGAATTTGAGAAGCTGGGTGCGGAAGCAATATCGGCTTTCCTTGTGCCCGCTGATCTGCCTGGCATCACGGTCGGCAAGAAGGATCGACAGCGCGGTACGACCACGTCCGACGTGGTGTTCGACCGCGTGCGCGTGCCCGCCGCCGCCATCATCGGTCTCAAGCCCGGAAAAGGGTTCCGGCTTGCGATGCGCGTGCTCGATCGCGGGCGCATGTGTCCGAAATGATCGCCTTCGCCAAGCAGCGCAAGCAATTCGGCAAACCGATCGCCGAATTTCAACTGATCCAGGCGATGATCGCCGACAGCCATACCGAATACCTGGCGGCCAAAGCACTCGTCGAAAAGGCGGCCGAGATCTACGACACCACGAGTGCGGCGCGGGCTGAAGCCTCGGCGGCGAAATACTTCGCGACCGAGGCGGCCGGGCGGGTCGCGGATCGCGCGGCTCAGGTGCACGGCGGCGCGGGCTACATGAGCGAATACGCGGTCGAGCGCTTCTTCCGGGATGTCCGGCTGTTTAGAATCTACGAGGGGACCAGTCAGATCCACCAATTGCTGATCGCGCGTCTTCTTCTCAAGGAGGCGTGAACCATGGCCGGGTTGCTCAGCGGTAAGGTCATCATTGTCACCGGTGCGGGCGGCGGCATCGGTCGAGACATCGCGCGATCAGTCGCGGCCGAGGGCGCGAGCGTCATTGTCAATGATGTCGGCGCCGGACTCGACGGCTCCGGGCGCGATGTCGGACCCGCTCAGCAAGTCGCAGAGGAACTTGCCGCGGCTGGCGGCGTCGCTCTCGCTAACACCGACAGTGTTGCAGACAGCGCGAGCGCGACGCGGATCGCGGCAGCCGCAGTCGACAGGTTTGGACGCCTGGACGGCGTCGTGAACAATGCGGGAATGCTTCGCGATGGTTTCTTCTACAAGATACCGGCGGAAGATTGGGACCAGGTTCTCAAAGTCCATCTGTACGGGACGTTCAATGTTAGCCGCGCTGCTGCGGCTTTCTTCAACGAGCAGAGCTCGGGCAGCTTCGTTCACATGACGTCGACCTCGGGATTGATTGGCAACCTTGCGCAGGCCAACTACTCGGCTGCCAAGCTGGTCATCACCGCGCTCTCGAAATCGATCGCGCTCGACATGCAGCGGTTTTGGCGTGCGCTCCGATTGCATCGCGCCCTTCGCCTGGAGCCGGATGATCAGCGCCATCAAGGCGGACACGCCCAAGGAGAAGGAGAGGGTGGCACGACTTCAGCAGAAGACGCCGGCCAAGATCGCGCCGCTCGCCGTCTATCTGCTTTCCGAGGCAGCTCAATCCGTCTCCGGACAAATATTCTCGGTCCGCCACAATGAGATCTTTCTCATCAGTCAGCCTCGTCCCGTGCGCTCGGTCCATCGTCATGACGGCTGGACTCTTGAGACGATTGCCAATCACGCGATGCCGGCGCTTTTCGCATCCTTTCACAAGCTCGACGTCTCGGCCGATGTCTTCGCTTGGGATCCGGTTTCACCGCAGCGAGCCATGAGAAGCCGGCAATGAAGCGCGCGGCGATCGTCAGTGCAGTGCGGACTCCGGTGGGGCGCTTCGGGGGCGCCCTGAGGGACGTGCCGGTTGAATGCCTCGGGGCCGTGCTCGTCGAGGAGATCCTTCGACTCACCCGGCTCGATCCGTCATTGATCGAGGACGTCGTCTTCGCGCAATCCTACGCCAGTTCCGAGACGCCGTGCGTCGGACGATGGATCGGAATGGAGGCAGGACTCCCGATCGCGGTGCCGGGAATGCAGCTTGACCGGCGCTGCGGCGGCGGGCTGCAGGCCGTCGTGACGGCTGCCATGATGGTTCAGACCGGTGCGTGTGGTGTCGTTCTCGCAGGCGGCGTTGAGAGCATGAGCAACATCGAGCACTACACGACCGGCGTGCGTTGGGGTACGCGTTCGGGCTCAGCGATCCTCTACGACCGGCTGGACCGCGGACGCGAACGATCGCAACCCGAGCACAGGTTCGGGCGTATCTCGGGGATGATCGAGACGGCTGAAAATCTCGCGACCAGATACCGGATAAGTCGCGAGGAGTCGGACGCCTACGCCGTGCGAAGCCAGCAGCGGGCCGCGACGGCTTGGGCGGACGGACGGATGGCCGCTGAAGTCGTGCCCGTGACCGTTCCGCGGAAGTGCGGCGAAAGCGTGCGCGTGACCCGGGATGAAGGCATCAGGTCTGATACCACCGCAGAAGCGCTCGCAAGCCTGCGTCCGGTCGTGCGCGGGGGAGTCGTGACCGCCGGCAACGCCGCCCAACAAAATGACGCGGCGGCCGCCTGTCTCGTCGTTGCCGAGGACTTGCTGGCTCCCCTCGGTCTGACGCCGGACGGATTTCTGGTCGGCTGGGCGGTGGCGGGGTGCGAGCCGGCCGAGATGGGAATTGGTCCAGTGCCCGCGACGCGCCGCGTCATGGCACGATGCGGACTATCGCTCGGCGAAATGGATCTCAACGAGGTGAACGAGGCGTTCGCCTGCCAAGTGATTGCCGTGCTGCGGGACTGGGGCGATGTCAACGAGGAGAAGCTCAACGTCAATGGATCAGGCATCTCACTGGGCTACCCGATCGGCGCGACCGGTGTGCGGATCATGACGACGCTCCTTCACGAGATGCAGCGTCGTCAGTCGCGCTACGGCCTGGAGACGATGTGCATCGGCGGTGGTCAAGGCGCCGCTGCAATTTTCGAGCGCGCCTAAATGATCGCGCGACCAGCACCGACGCGCTCCCGTCCCGCCTTATCGCCTTTCGATGCCGCGCAGGACCGTGTCGGCAACAAAGGAGGAGATATCCATGCTGTCACGGCTCTTGGTTCGATACCAGTCTGGAACCCGATTGAATCCACTGATCACGTAGGGCACCAGCCAGGTAAGATTGATATCGGAACGAACGAAGCCTTCCTTGACGCCGCGCTCGAAGAGCTGCAACCAGATGGTCGCATATGTCTTCCGCATGACTTTGCTTCGCTTGCGGATGACCGGCGGCAAGAACTCGAATACACGCATGAAGATCGCATCCGGCTGCAGAAGGCCGGTGATGTGGGCGTCGATCGCCGCCTTCAGTCTTTCGGGGAAGGGCGTCGAATTCGGCAGCTCGGCAAGAACATCTTCGACCCGATTGAGCAGCGCCACGGTGCCAATGTTCATGATTTCCTCGATGATCTCTTCTTTCGACGCGAAGTGGTGATAGAGACTTCCAGCCGTGATATCCACCATGCGCGCGATGGCGCGCATCGTGCACGCTTCATATCCGTCATCGACAATGATCCTCGCCGTCGCGAAAAGGATGTCCGAGCGCATGCCTCCACCGCGCTCTGCAGGTGGTCGTTGATCCGCCAATTGGGACATTCGGCTCAACCTCGAGCTGCCACTGCATCAGGATCGCGTAGCGATTCAAAATTACTTCCGCCCGAGGCCGACGCTCGTGCGACCGCCCACGCATCGACCGGCCGCCCTCAAGACGGGACAATCGCCGCGAGCCGATTGCCAGCAGAGTTCTCGATAGACCGCCGCATCCCGCATTCGGGATCCCGCATTCGGCCTCACGAAATCGGGATCGGCAGCGTCGATCGCAACTGTAGTGCATGCGCCGCGGGCCTAGCAAGACAAACAAATGTTTGGTTGATGAGCGCCGTCGTTTGCCGCGACGGCATGGCAAAGAACGGAGCGAGCCAGTGAGAATCAGCGAACAGGGGCCGGCCAGTCTGCCCCGCCCTCTCGACGGGTTACGCGTCCTCGATCTTACCGTTGCGTTGAGCGGTCCCTATTGCAGTCTTCTGCTTGCCGGGATGGGCGCCGAGGTGATCAAAGTCGAGGGTCCCAAGGGCGGCGACCTCGCCCGTTCCAACCCGCCGTTCTACGGCCCCAAGGGTTTCCATCTCGACACCATGGGCGAGGGCGACATTGCGGTTTCGACCTTGCTGCGCACGCGCAACAAGAAGAGCATTACGCTCGACCTGAAGACCGAGCGGGGGCGCGAGATATTCATGCAACTCGCCCGGCTGTCCGACGTCGTCATCGAGAACATGAGCGAAGGGACGGCCGCGCGGCTCGGCGTGGGCTATGACGCGGTCAAGGCCGCGAACGAGCGCATCGTCTATGCTTCCATCACTGGCCTTGGCGACCCAAGCTCGCTTCCGGGGTTGAAGGCCATGGATATCATCGTCCAGGCGCTGAGCGGCGTGATCGATGCGACCGGTCTTACAGAAGGCCCGCCGATGCGCTTCGGCATCCCGATGGCAGATCTACTTGCGCCGCTTTACGCGTTCGGAGGCATTCTCGCCGCCGTGATCCAGCGTGGGAGAACTGGCGTCGGCCAACACGTCAAAGTCAGCATGCTCGATTGCATGGCTTCGCTGCTGGCGATCGAGCACTTCGACGTCTTCAAGCGCGCGGGCTATTCGGCACGTTCGGGAAACCAACTGAAGCGCCTGGCGCCGTTCGGCATGTTCGAAACGCGTGACGGGTACGTCGCGATCGCGGCAGCGTCGGACGACTGGGTACGCTCCTTGTTCGACGCGATGGGCCGGCCCGACCTCATGAAGGATCCGCGCTTCGGCCGGCGTGGTCCGCGCGCGGCGAACTCTGACGCGGTGAACGCGATCATCGAGGATTGGACGCGATCGCGCACCTCCGACGAGGTGACGGACGAGCTTTTCACGAAACGAGATGTCCCCTGCGCCCGTATGCGAAGCGTCGAGGAAGTGCTGAATGACCCGCTGCTTCGTGCTGCCGGCGCAATCGTACCGCTCGTGCACCCGCGCTTTGGCGAGATCGACGCGGTTGGGTCCGGGCTGCCAATCTCGTTTTCCGGGGCGGACGCTAGGTTCGACAAACCTGCGCCCGAGCTCGGGGCGGACAACCGCGACGTCTATTCGACCTTGCTCGGAATGAACGACGCCGAGCTTGCTCAGCTGAAGAAGCTCGGCGTCGTGTAGAGCCTGCCGCGCCGTTCGCACCTCGCGGGCTCGCAGGGGGCGGGCAGCCGCTTGCGGGTAGCCGCAAACGGATGCGGCAGGCAGATCAACTTTGCCGGGCGGCGCTTTCGGTTGCGATCCGAACAGCTGTTTGGTATTGACCGACCGATCGGTCGGGAGCTTGATCGACAAGAACGGCGCAGGCCGCGTCCGTGGCCGGCGGGAGGGTGGAGATGAGATCTTTCAAGCATATCGCCCCTGCGATGCGGCTTTTCCACGGGGCGGACAGCTTCTCCCATCTCGGCGGCGAGCTCGACCGTTTGCACGCCGGCCGCGCGCTGGTGTTCTGCGGCTCGTCGATGTTTAGGGAAGCGCAGGTCCTCGGACTCGTACGGGCCGCGCTTGCGCATCGATGCGCCGGCGTTTTCGACGGCGTTCGCGCCCACAGCCCGGTGTCGTCCGTCGTGGCGGGAGCCGATGCGTTGAAGCGCGTGGGCGCTGATGCCGTGATCGCGCTCGGCGGCGGATCCGCGATCGTGACCGCGCGTGCGGCGAGCATTCTCCTCGCCGAGCAGCGCGATGCGAGGAGCCTGAGTACCTCGATGAACGATCGCGGCGAGCTTCACAGTCCGAAGCTTCAGGCGCCCAAGTTGCCGCAGCTCGTCATTCCGACGACCCCGACGACGGCCATCGTCAAGGCCGGCAGCGCGATCTCGGACCCGGTGAGCAAGGAGCGCCTCGCGCTGTTCGATCCGAAGACTCGTGCGCATGCAGTGTTCGTCCACCCGGCCGCGCTCGATAGCGCACCGCGCGAACTCGTCATAAGCGCCGGCCTGGACACGCTCGTGTTCGCCATCGAATGCTTGATCTCGCGCGGTGGCGATCCGATAGCGGATGCGCTGCTCATGCAATCCGTGCGCCTGGCCGGCGCGCAGCTCGCGCACGACGGCACAAATCAAGACGGGTCTTGGCGCAGCGAGCTCGTCCTTGCGGCCATCTTATGCGGTCAGGGAAGCGACTACACCGGCGCCGGAATTGCGACCGCGCTCGGTCACGCGATCGGCGCGTACAGCGAGGTTGAGAACGGAATTACCAAGGCCATCGTTCTCCCCCACGCGCTGCGCTTCAACGCCGATGCGGCGTGCGGCGCCATTGCGAAAGTCGCCGCATCACTGGATGTCCCGGCCTCGGCCAGCGACCCGATGGAAAGCGTACTCGCCGCGCTACGAACGATCACCGGCCGGCTTGGCATTCCGGTGCGGCTGCGCGATGCAGGCTTGAAGCGCGAAGCGTTGCCTAAGATCGCTGCGAGCACGATGAGCGATTGGTGGCTGCGCGGCAATGCGCGTCCGGTTCGCGGCGCGGGCGAGTTGGAGCAAGTTCTAGAGCAAGCCTGGTGATCGATGCGATACGAGCTTGCAAGCTGAGTTTCACGAATATGCAGTTCAAGAATCTCGACGACGGCGAAGAAATCCTCCAGGTTCGGGAGAGCGTTCGCAAACTTTGCGACAAGTTTCCAGGCGAGTACTGGCGTCGCCTTGATCGCGAGGCGGCCTACCCGACCGAGTTCGTCCGGGAGCTTTCACAGGCCGGCTATCTGTCGGTCCTGATACCCGAAGAGTACGGCGGGGCCGGGATGAGCCTCTCCGGTGCGGTTGCGGTGCTCGAAGAGGTCCAGCGTGCCGGCGCCAACGGCGCGGCGTGCCACGCTCAGATGTACATCATGGGAGCCCTGCTGCGGCATGGAAATGCCGAGCAAAAGCAGCGCTATTTGCCGAAGATCGCGTCTGGCGAGCTTCGACTGCAGGCTTTCGGCGTCACCGAGCCGACGAGCGGTACCGATACGCTCTCGCTCAAGACCTTCGCGCGGCGCGATGGCGACAGTTACATCGTCAACGGCCAAAAAGTGTGGACATCGCGCGCAGAGCATTCTGACCTGATGCTGCTGCTCGCGCGAACGACGCCGAAGGACGAGGTGCGGAAGCGAACTGAGGGTCTTTCTGTCTTCGTCGTCGACATGCGTGAGGCCTTGCAAGCCGGAATGACCATCAAGCCGATACGCACGATGATGAATCATGCGACGACGGAAGTCTTCTTCGACAACGTGCGCGTCCCAGCGGAAAACCTCATTGGCGAGGAAGGCAGGGGGTTCAGCTACATCCTCTCCGGAATGAATGCTGAGCGCATTCTGATCGCCGCCGAATGCATCGGTGACGCGAAATGGTTTCTCGAGAAGGCATCTGACTACGCGCGTGACCGCATCGTCTTCGGGCGTCCTATTGGCCAGAATCAAGGGATCCAGTTTCCGCTGTCCCGCGCCTACGCACACATGCGCACAGCGGAGCTCATGGTCCACCGCGCGGCCGGGCTCTTCGATAGTCGGAGTGAGTGCGGTGAGGAGGCCAATATCGCGAAGCTGCTGGCCGCAGAGGCGTCCTGGATGGCGGCCGAAGCTTGTGTGCAGACGCATGGCGGCTTTGGGTTCGCCGAGGAGTACGACGTCGAGCGCAAATTTCGCGAGACGCGGCTCTATCAGGTCGCGCCGATTTCCTCGAACCTGATCCTCAGCTACCTCGCCGAGCATGTGCTCGGGCTTCCCCGCTCCTATTGAGGTCGACCGATGCAGACCCAATCCTTCATCAAGCTGCACGTGTCCGCCTTCCAAAGCGCCGCGGGCGCACGCAGCAATCACTACACCTGCATAAATCGAGGGCTCTAGCATGTCGAAGGCATCACGCAGCGATACGATCCGTGGGAAGGTCGCCGTCATCGGCATCGGGATGTCGCCGACCGGCAAGGTGCCGGGCAAAAGTCCCCTTGCGCTTTCTGCCGACGCGAGCCTGAAGGCGATCCGCGACGCCGGCCTGACCAAGCTGGACGTTGACGGCGTCCTGTGCAGTCACGCCTTCGCGTCGCCATTCCACCGGTTCAGCGTGGCTCTGAGCGAGTACATGGGCATTGCGCCAACCTTCTCGAACACGCTGCAGGTGTCGGGCGCGACGGCGGCAACGATGTTCAATGTTGGCGCGGCAGCGATCGTCGGCGGCTTGGTCGACACCGTTTTGGTGGTCGGCGGCGACTGCCTGCTCACCGGGCTCACGCCCGACCTCGCTCTGCGGTCAATGACGGAGAGTCGCGATCAGCAGTACGAGATGCCGTTTGGAATCCCACCGGCGAACACATTCGCCATGACGGTCCACCGCCACATGAAGGAGTTCGGAACGACGCCGGAGCACTTGGCTCAGGTCGCCGTTACGTCGCGACAGCACGCCTCGCGCACGCCGGGCGCCCAGCAGACGAAACCTATCAGCATTGACGAGGTGCTGTCCTCGCCGATGGTGACGACGCCTTATCACCGGTTCGACTGCTCACTCATTTCCGACGGCGCGGCTGCCTTCGTTCTCGTCTCGGCTGAGCGCGCGAAAGCCCTCGAGATCAAGCGACCGATCTACATCCTGGGTGCGGGCGAGTGCTACACGCATGAGCATCTGTTTCTGATGCCGTCGCTGACGACGACCGGCGCGGTCGAGTCCAGCCGGCGCGCCTACGCGATGGCGGGATACGGTGCCGACGAGATGGATGTTGCCGGGATTTACGACTGCTTCACCGGCACGCTCATCATGATGATCGAAGACCTGGGCTTCTGCCGCAAGGGTGAGGGCGGTCCGTTCGTCGCCGACGGGCAGATGACCTTTGGCGGCAAGGTGCCGATCAACACCCACGGAGGGCTTCTGTCGTTTGCCCATCCCGGGATGCCCGGCTCGCTGTTTCATTTCCATGAAGTGATCCAGCAGTTGCGCGGCGATTGCGGCCCACGGCAAGTCGCCGAAGCGCAGCTTGGCCTCGTGCATTCGCTCGGCGCAGGCTTTGCGACCAATGCTACCACGGTCTTCGGAACGGAGAACGCGCTGTGATTACATTTGAAGAAGCAATGAAGAAGCCGTTGCCGTCGCCTGATGCGGATACTGCCCCGCTCTGGGCCGGTTTGCGCGACGGAAAGTTGCTGCTGCAGCACTGTACCAAATGCCGCCATATTCAGTTTTACCAGCAGCAACTCTGCCGCAAGTGCGGCAGCGAAGAGCTGGAACGCAAGGCCGCGAGCGGCGAGGGGACCGTTCATTCCTTCAGCGTCGTTCATCGCGCGCCCGGCCCGGCTTTCAAAAACGACGTGCCTTACGCGGTTCTTTTGGTCGAGCTCGCCGAAGGTCCGCGTATGATCTCGACTTACACCGGAGGTTCGCCGGAAGAAGTGACCTTCGACATGAAGGTGCGTCTCGTCCTGGAGAAGGTCAGCGATGAAATCACGTTGCCACGTTTTGGGCGCGCATGACGCGATCCAGCGCCGCGTGATCAGGTTCCACCAGTCGACGTGCGAGAGGACAGCCGTGACCGATGCCCCCCTGCTACGCCTTGAGACACCGCGCAAAGGGATCCGCCGCATCGTGATGGATCGGCCTGAGCGCCGCCATGCCGTCACGCTCGAGCTGAGGGCGGAGATTCTGCGAGCCGTCCAGGACGCCGAGGCCGACCCGGCGATCCGCGCAATCGTACTCACCGGCTCGGGCGGCAACTTCAGCGGCGGCGGCGATCTCACGCGCATCAGCAAGCTGACGATGGCAGAATTTCCATTTTACATGGACGTCATGCATCGGTTCATCATCGCTATCTCGAACTGCGCGAAGCCGCTGATCGCCGCGATCGAGGGCGTTGCCGCCGGCAGCGGTGTCGGCAACGCGCTGGCGATGGACATGATCGTGACCGGGCGAAGTGCGTACTTCGTCTTCCCTTTCTTCAAGATCGGCCTCGTTCCTGACGCGGGCATCCTCTATCATCTGCCGCGCCGCGTCGGACCTGCGGTCGCGCGCAGGATCCTGCTCGCCGCGCAGACAGTTCGCGCCGAGGAGGCGGAAAAAATAGGGCTTGCCGATCTCGTCGTCTCCGACGACAAGGTGCAGGAGGAAGCCGTCAACCGCGCCGAATACCTCAGCGCCCAACCCCAGCAGGCCTTCCGGCTGACCAAGCGCATTCTCGCCAACGAGGGCCTGTCGCTCGCGGACGTCCTGCGCGAGGAGGCGGCGGCGCAGATCATCTGCATCCAGTCGGAAGAATTCAAGACTGGAGTTGAGGCTTTTCTCAGCAAGCGCAAGTAACGATTGCAGCCTGGATGCCGCGCAGCGGGGACTTTTGACATGAACTGGGACGACAAGGATGTCTGGCGTCCGACGCCGGCGATCGCGAAGAAGGCGAATGTCACGAAGCTCGCGCAGCGGCTCGGCGTCGACGGCGTCGACGCTCTCTATGATCTGTCATTGAGCGACCCGGAGACGTATTGGCGCGAGGTGAACGGCTTCTGCGGCGTGCACTGGAGCCGCCAATATCAATCTTATTGCGACCTGTCGCGCGGTGCACCGTTTCCCTCCTGGTTCGTCGGTGGCGAGCTCAACTGGGTCGACACGATCCTCGAAGATGCCGAGGCGAAAGATCGGTTTGCGGTCGTGGCCGAGCGCGAGGATGGCGCCGTGCGCCGCGTGACCTATGCGCAGTTGGGCGACGAGGTGCGCAGCGTTGCGGCCGGCCTCCTTGCGCTGGGGCTCGGGCGCGGCGACCGTATCGGTCTCCTGATGGAGAACGGGATCGAGGCGACGGTCTCGTTGCTGGCGATCGCGTACATCGGAGCCATCTCGGTCCCTCTTTTCAGTGGGTTCGGCGCCGATGCGATCAGCGCGCGCCTGCATTCCTGCTCGGCCCGCGGCCTGATCGCGACCAGTGGATTCCAGCGGCGCGGCAGCTTCGTCGACGTCCGCGCCACGGTCGTGGCCGCACGCGCCAAGCTTCCGGACTTGAGCATGGTGGTTATGAAGCGCTCGCCGGAGGACCCGTCTTCCGAGGACGTCGACGCAGCGTATCACCGATGGGAGAGCCTGCGGCGTCCCTCCGCGGAGGCGCCGCCGTCGTCGCGCATGTCGCCCAACGATCCCTTCATGGTGATCTTCACCTCCGGCACGACGGGAAAGCCGAAAGGCGCGGTCCACGTGCATGGCGGCTTTCCGATTAAGATCGCCCACGATGCTGCGATTCACTTCGATGTCAGCCCCGGCGACGTCTTCTGCTGGCCGGCGGACGTTGGGTGGATTGCGGGCTCGTTGGTGTTGGGCGCCGCGCTGCTGCGCGGGGCGACGCTTGTCTGCTACGATGGCGCGCCCGACTTTCCGGACTGGTCGCGGATGGCCAGCCTGATCGAGCGCCACCGGGTCACCCATTTCGGCTCGTCGCCGACCCTGATCCGCGGTTTTGCCGCGCACGAAGCCTCCAGCACAGCCGCGGACCTCTCCTCGCTCGAGCTCCTGATCACGGCCGGCGAGGCGATCGCCACCGATCACTTCATCTGGTTTCAACGCCGGTTCGGTCGCGGACAGTGTCCGCTGATCAACTACACGGGCGGCACCGAGGTGTCTGGCGCGCTGCTGTCGAGCGTCGTCGTTAAGCCTATCGTGCCCGCCGGATTCAACGCGCGATCTCCCGGCGTCGCGGTCGATGTCGTCGATCTCGACGGAGCGCCGATCTCTGGTGCGGTGGGCGAGCTCGCCGTGCTGGCGCCGTTCGTCGGCATGACGGCCGCGTTCTGGCAGGATGAAGAGCGTTATCTCGAGACGTACTGGCGCACGGTGCCGGGAATGTGGATTCATGGCGATCTCGCCATGAAGGATGAACATGGCAATTTCTTTGTGCTTGGCCGCTCGGACGACACGATCAAGGTCGCCGGCAAGCGTGTCGGGCCGGCGGAGGTCGAGGAGATCCTCTCCGAGATACCGGGTGTGCGCGAGGCGGCCGTCATCGGCGCAGCCGATGCGATCAAGGGGCAGGTCATCGTTGCCTTCATCGCCTGCGACTACAACGACAGCCAGAGCATAGGCCGGACAGCGACGGCGCTCGTCCAGGAGCGCTTCGGCAAGCCGTTTGCGCCGCGCGCCGTTTACGTCGTGCCGCAGCTTCCGAAGACACGCAGCCTCAAGGTCATGCGGCGGGTGATCCGCAGCATCTATGCGGGCACGCCCGTGGGAGATCTTTCGTCGCTGGTAAACCCCGAGTCGATCGACGAAATCGCGCAGGTTGTGCAACGGCCGTGAACGAATCACCCGAGTAAAGTCCCCCGAGGCCTAAGCCGCGCGAGCGGCGTAACAGATCCCGTCATTCGATCAGCCAAGGTTCGCCATGCCAGACGACAATCCCATCCGATTTGAGATCAAGAACGGCATTGCGACCGTCACGATCGATCGCCCGGAGCGCAAGAACGCGCTTTCGTGGCAAGCGATGGAAGGCCTCACCGATGCCTGGGCGCGCGCCGAACAGGATCCGGCCATTCGGGTCGTCGTGTTGACTTCCGCCGATTGTGGCGTGTTCTGCGCCGGTATGGACCTAAAGCAAGCGGCCGAGCTCCGCGCCAAGGAGGGCGTGGACCTGATCGCCAAGTGCCGCGACCCCATGCAGAACAATATGCGCCAGGTCACTAAACCGATCATCGCGGCGATGACCGGATCGCTGATGGCGGGCGGCATGATGCTGACGGTCAATTGCGACATGCGCGTCGGTCTGCGCGGAACGCGTGCGGGCATCACTGAAGTCAAGGTCGGGCGCGGGTCGCCTTGGGCCGTTCCCCTGCTGTGGATGGTGCCGCAGCCCATCTTGATGGAGATGGTGCTGACCGGCGAGACGATGCCGATCGAACGCCTGCATGGCTGCGGCTTCATCAACTATCTCGAGGACACGCCTGACCAAGTGCGCAACCGCGCGTTCCAACTCGCCCAGGCGATTGTCGAAGGCGCCCCCCTTTCGGTGAAAGCTGCCAAGGCAAGCATTTTTGCCGCGATGGATTTCGGTTGCGCGAAAGGATTGATCGAAGCCGGAAAGGCGCACGTAGAAGCCTACGCAAGCCAGGATGCGATCGAAGGGCCACGGGCCTTCGTCGAGAAGCGCAAGCCGGTATGGCAGGGACGCTAGTGCGCTGCCTGGGCGTCGATCTCGGGCTGCCTTTGCCGACGCGTTCCGGGTCGTCGGCGGTGATCACCAACGCCGCGGGGAGCGCGGGGCGGAATGGTGCGCAGCGCGCGAGGACATGCGGGTGAGTGAACAGGCATCCCGGCATCCGTGGCTCTTCGACGAGTTTCGGCCAGGGGCCGAGCTGGGGCTCGTCGGCATCGATCTCGACGCGCAGCGTGCCAGGAATTGGTCCGCCATCTATGGCCCTCTCGGTGCGGACGAAATGGCCCCAGCCGGGATGTTGGTGGCGGCGATGATGGAAGCCTACCTCAAGGTGTTCCAACCTCGACCGCCGGGAAACATCCACGCCGGTCAGAAGCTGACATTCGCCCCCGCCCGGTCCAGCTCGGTGCGCGCCTGGATGTGACGATCGACTGTCGCGATAAGATCATCCGCAAGGAGCGCCGTTGGGTGACGTTCGGCGCCATCCTCGCGAGCGCGAGGAACCGATACTCGATGGAGAAATGTCCGTGATCTGGCCAGGGTAACCGCAGTGACGACCTCGGCAAGTCCTCGCTATCCCGACAGCCTCTCCGCGCTCACCTTGGTTACCAACGCGGATATAGTTCGCCGTAACGCTGAGCTGACTACAGACTTCAACCCGATCCATCTTGATCCCGAGTTCGCAGCGCGCACGGCATTCAAGGCGCCGATCATTCACGGGACCATGGCCCTCAATCTGCTCATGCAGGCCATCGACCAGACGTTCGGCCATGCGGCTTGCTCCGCCGCGATCGACGTTAAGTTCACAAAGCCGGTCCCGGTTGGTGCCACAATTCGGGCAGGCGGCGCATTGGTCGATGCCGCCGCTGGCCGCGATTCAGGTCTTTGTCGAGACCGATTCGGGGCTACGCACCGTCGAGGGCGCGCTCACAATGACGCAGCCCTAAGAGGAGGACGTCGCATGTACTCTTCATTCCCATCAATCCTTGTGGACCGGCCGGCCAGCGGTGTCTTGCGGCTGACGCTGAACAAGCCGGACCGCCTCAACGCGCTTGATGCCGACGGACATCGCGAGCTCGCGGACATCTGGCGCACCGTCGATCGGGACAAAGACGCGCTGTGCTGCTCTGTGCCAATGGCAAGGCATTTTCAGCAGGCGGAGACGTCGAGGTCGTGTCGAAGCTGACCCAGAGCTTCGAAGAGCGGGCCAATATGTGGCGCGAAGCGCGCGACCTCGTCTACAACATCATCAATTGCTCCAAGCCGATCGTTTCCGCCATCCAGGGCTCCGCCGTCGGCGCCGGGCTCGCCGCCGCGCTTGTCGCCGACATCTCGATAGCGGCCAAGAACGCGAAGCTGATCGATGGTCACGTCCGCCTCGGGGTCGCAGCGGGCGATCACGCTGCGATCATCTGGCCTTTGCTCTGCGGCATGGCTAGTGTCCTGAACCAGAAGTTCGCGACATTATGATGCGTGGGCTTGAGTATTGTAACGGCAGAAGCGTTCGATGGAAGCGAGGATGTCGTCGGCTGACTTGGTCCATTTGAATGGCTTGGGACTGGCGTTGTGATGACTGATGAAGTCCATAATGTCGGTTCGCAGAGCCTGAACGCTGCGATAGATGCCGCGCCGGATCTTCTTGTCGGTGACGAACGCAAAGAAGCGCTCGACCTGATTGAGCCAGGACGAGCTTGTTGGTGTGAGATGGACATGCCAGCGCGGCCGTTTGACGAGCCAGTTGCGGACCAGCGGAGCCTTGTGCGTGGCGTAGTTGTCCATGACGATATGGACATCGAGGCCGTGTGGGACGGCGGCTTCGATCTCGTCGAGGAATTTGCGGAACTCGATGGCGCGGTGGCGAGAATAGCATTTGCCGATGACCTTCCCGGTCGCGATGTCGAGAGCCGCGAAGAGCGAGGTTGTGCCGTGCCGGATGTAGTCATGGCTGCGCCGCGTCGGCTGACCCGGTCGCATCGGCAACATCGGCTGGCTGCGGTCGAGCGCCTGGATTTGGGACTTCTCGTCCACACACAGAACGACGGCATGCTGGGGTGGGGAGACGTAGAGGCCCACCACATCGCGCACCTTGGCTACAAAATCGGGGTCGGTCGAGAGCTTGAATGTCTCCATCCGATGCGGCTGCAACCCAAAGGCTCGCCAGATGCGCTGCACGCTTGAGACGGATAGCCCGCTTTCCTTGGCCATGCCGCGCGAGCTCCAGTGGGTCGCATTCTTCGGAAGGCTTTCTAGAGTATTTGCGATGACAGCCTCGATGCGCGCATCATCGATCGTCCGGGGCGCTCCGAGCCTTGGCTCATCGCGCAGACCTTCTAGCCGCTGCGCGACAAATCGTCGGCGCCACTTGCCGACTGTCGCTTCGACAACCCCGAGTTTGGCCGCCACCTCATTGTTCTGGCTGCCTTCCGCGCAAGCCAGAACGATCCGTGCTCTCAACGCCAGGGCTTGGGCCGTCTTGCGGCGGCCCGCCAGAGCCTTCAGCTCCGATCGTTCCTCTTCGCTAAGGACCAGGGGTGCAAGTTGCCGCGCCATCGAGTGCTCCACCGCTGTTGCCCCGAAAGGCATCGCACAGCGATGAGACTCTAACGCGAATCCAATGATGCGAACTTGTGACTCAGGACACTAGAGCCAAATATCATTTGCTACTCAACGAGCCGATTTCCGGGGAACATGCCGAGCAACTGGGGCTGGTCTCGCTGGCGATCGACGAGACGGAGCTTCAACAGAAGGCGCTGTCGATTGCTGCCCGCCTTGCCGAGGGAGCGCCCAGCGGCGATTCAGTGGACCAAGTACGCACTCAACAACTGGCTGCGCGCAGCGGGACCGACATTCGATGCGTCACTGGCGCTCGAGATCCTCGGCTTCTCAGGACCCGATCCCGTCGAGGGACTGAAATCGTTCCGAGAGCGCCGCGGACCGGGGTTTCCACGCAAAGCGCCGTTCTAGCGCGGAAAGGCGCCGCACGATTGGCCGATGTGCCGACAAGGTCGAACGCGCGCTCAACCGGCGTTGACCCGCTGTCGACGCGATGCCAATCTCGCGCAAAAGCGGGGCTCTGAATGCGACGACAAGCCGAACGCCTGAATGGCGATCAGCGCACACGGATCCTCGACGTCTCGGCACAGTTGTTCGGCCATCGCGGCGTAGACGGCGCTTCCATCAATGACATAGCCGAGCACGTGCACCTGTCCAAGGCGACGATCTACCACTACTTCGTCAGCAAGGAAGAGATCTATTCGGAAATCGTGATCAGTACGCTTGAGCGGCTGGTCGCGGTGCTGCAGGCCGCTGTATCGACCGCCGACCGACCCGAACACCAACTGCGAAGCTATATGCTGGCCTACGCCCAGTTCCTCGACGACAACTTCTGGCCTTTCGTGACGGTGCTGACTGGTTTTGGCGGCATCCGGCGCGACAATCAGCGGTCGCGTGCAATCCTCCTGCGCCGGCAGGCGCGGGAAATCATGCGAGATATCATCCGCTCCGGCGTCAAGAACGGCGACTTTCGCAAGACGGATGTCAGCACGACCGCGATCGCGATTCTGTCGATGCTCAACTGGATGTACCGCTGGTACAATCGCGACGGTCGCAAGCGAGCGGTTCAATTTGCCGCGGAGTTCGCAGAACTCACCATTCAAGGCCTGTCGCAAGACAGCAAAGTCTCCCGTCAGAAGGTCGTCGTCTCGGGCGCTCGCGCCATGAACGCCGTATCAGGGCCAGGCGCTGCGCGTCGTCGCGGTCAATCCCGTTAGGGGAAGACGTTCGCCCAAGGGCGATCGGGCGTTTCTTCAGCTCCGACCAAGTGTGAGACCCGGCTGACAGCCGAGCCTTGCTCACGCGGGCACGGGGCTCGGGCGTACGGCGCGCGCATGAGCCGCAGCATTCGGGTAGGGCCGAAGGCTCGCATTTTTGTACGGTCGGTACCGACCAAACATTCGTTTGACTACGGTATTGCGCTTGGATAATGAGGGTCGGAGCAGGCCAAGAGTAACGAGCCGCGAATGGGGAAGGACGACAAGGGCTCGGTGCCGATGATCAATGCCCGCGGGTTGAAAGCGATGTTTAGGAACAAGCGGCGTCTATTCAATTCCAAGTTCCCGGCCATTGGCTCTCCCGATAGCATTCCTCAGCCCTTCCTTCAGATGCCTGGAATGTCCAACCGATATGTCGTCCGAGCATTCCGGGCGAACAGTGCCGACTTTTCGTCAGCAGAATAGTGGCGAAGGATATGCTTGTATGCGTTCCACAACGGCACGAAGCCTCCAGACCGGCCGTCCGGCGGAAAATTGCTTTCCAACATGCAGCGGTTTACGCCAAACGCTTCGATAGCGGTCTCGACGTAAGGGCGCCAAGCTTTAGCGAGCTCTTGATAACCGATGACGTCCTGGCGTTCCTCGAAGCGCCCCAGTTCGGCATCCCCAATTCGCCGATCTTGCACGTCACACTCGGGCGCTCGGCGAGTTTGCGCAGATTCGCGGACCAGGTTCGGAAAACCTCCGCCTTTTGCTCCGCTGTCATGTCGATGCCGATAGCGATTCCCATATGATTGAGGACGAAGGTCAGCCCGGGAAATAGGTCTACCAACTCTATCAATCTCGGCAACGAGGGGTCGTAGATCGCCGCATCGAAGGTCAACTTCCGCTTGCCTAGTTCAGCTAGTGCCAGAGGGAAGCCTTTGGTCTCCAAGAGTCCCGCGGGGGGCCTGTAGGTCATGATAAACTTGAATGGCCTATCGTCCGGATAGTCGAGCGTGACATGCCGAACCCCCTTGAAACGATTCGGTGCAATCTCCATGCATCGGTCCAGAAGCTCGCCGATCTGCGTGCCGAGCGTCATGTTGGCATGCCCGATGATCCCGGCGGCTACGCGGCACTTGCCATAGACGCCCGAGGCCGCCATGGCCGCAATGCCATTCGCGAATTCGACCTCGCCGACCAGGGCGCATCCATTCCGGACCGTCCTTGCGCACAAAGGTTTGAGACTCACAGTAGATCGACGCGACAACGTTGTGACCAGCGTGCGCGTCAGCAAGATAGTCATCGAGCATGTAGCGGTTGTTTGGAAGATCGAAGAGATGGATATGCGAATCCACGATGGGCAGGTCAGGATCAAGGATCGCCTCATTGCGTCCTTCTAGGCGTTTGCTGCTCATCCTGCCCTCGGTCTCGAGATTGGGTCTGCCTGGACTCCATCACGATGGAATGCCTGCAGTCGTCCGCGGCCGCCGGTCGTCCATCTCCCGAGGCAGCATCGGAAAGGTCAGCCATTCGGAACAGTGACCCGTTCCGCTTCCTTTGGCTGACCAAGTTCACGCCTATGGACGTCCGAAGCCCCGATCCACCTCGCGACCAGTGCTGGATGATCCTCTACGTTCTGTTGTGGGTCCGACGGTGCCAAGTGGTAGGCGCCGGGACCGCGATCGATGAAGAGCGATGTAAGATTCCAAAGCAATGGCCTGACAATCGCGGGCCATCTCTATGTTCCGGACGATCAATCGAAAGGCTCCAGCCCGGCGATCGTCATCGGCCACCCGATGGGCGGTGTGAAGGAACAGACGGCAGCAATTTATGCGCAGCGATTGGTGCGCGAA
>Ga0187784_10000023_pt1 | contig 91251 bp, 99 predicted proteins | sample 1015_SJ02_MP15_2_FD_132964 | JGI IMG/M metagenome (GOLD analysis project Ga0187784, IMG submission 132964) | Tropical peat soil microbial communities from peatlands in Department of Meta, Colombia - 1015_SJ02_MP15_20_MG | ecosystem: Environmental > Terrestrial > Soil > Wetlands > Peat | place...
ACCCGCGCTCAACACGGTTTGCCCGCCGTGGGAGAGATTTTGGCGCCTTTCATGCACAGTTACTTTGTCCAAGGTTGGATGCGGGGAAGTCATTGGGGTCCGCTTATGCCGGTTGGGTTGAAATCGTCTAAGTGTACGGCTTTTGATGGTCCGCCGCGAATTGTTGCCTTAGGCATTCAGCTTGCTAACGGAAAAATCTCAAGCGACGATGATGGAAAACCGCTTATCGCTGACTTATTCGACGATCCAGCATTTTCCTTTGCGAGACACGAGGCAGTGAATAACGGCAACATGTTAAGGCGAATGGGTGAGTTTGAGCCAGCACGGTTAAGCGCTGAAGACATGGAGTACACGACCATCCAGCAGGTATTGGAGAAACTGGAGAAACGCTTTACACCCATAGGGAAACGCTGAGTCTACTGTGTGTCAACTGGTTGGCCTGCCAACTTAGCTAACTCTACATATCGTTGGTCAACAATTTGGTGCAACTGGTTACGAAGGTCTTCTCCATCCAGGTTTTTCTTCTTCAACAAAGCAACTCTCATGGCCAACTCGTAATCGCCAAGACTTTTAAACCAAGCTTCGAAGTCACCTCGATTCATATGAAATTGAACTGACTGCACGTCGGCCTTTTCGATGCTGTCTGCGAATTCACGAATGTCGTGAGCATGCAGGTCTAGCGGCTTCCCGATGTCATCGTAGAAGTGGAATGCCTTGTCATACGGCAAATAAGCTAAAATCGCCGTGGCTTTTCCCTTGTCGATTTCGGGAAGACCGAGAGCTTCTTTTCCTTTCTGCGTTATAACGTATTGACCTTTTTCAGGTGAGTTTAGGTATCCCATGCGCACGAGTGCTAAAATATGCATCATGACAGGCGGAAACGCTTCACCGATTTCCTTCGCTACCTCAACGGCTCTCGTGGGTTTATCATTAAGTAACAGGTTTTCCAGTATTTCTTGTTTAATGGGGGATAAACTCATTTGTAGGCACCTTGCCTAGTTAGTGCTATGCACAATCGTCTAATCAAACTTTTCCTAGATAACTGTTGTGACGCATGTGCTTTTCGTGGGGCGCATTCTTCAACCTCGGATTAGGTAAAGCTTTAGTACCGAGATTCCCAATGCTAATTGTAAAATGGTGAAAACATAGAATGAAAATTGCAGTCTTCGTTTACGAGTACCCTCCTAAAATTGTGGGCGGATTAGGAACTTACGCGGCTGAGATAACTCGAAAGTTTGTTTTAGACGATCACGACGTAACCGTCTTCACGATGAACGATGACGCAGGTTCGTTGCCTACAAGGGAAATCTGGCGTGGAATAGAGATTCATCGTCCGTTACACATTGATGTCTCCGATTCTTTACCTGATGTGATTGCTGAAGACCTTAGGAAGTGGGGCAGAGGATTGCATCTCTTCGGCAAAATCATGGTTTACAATTATTTATCTGCTGCTAAGCTTATCAACGAGTTGATCAAGAAAGAAGGCATGAATTATGATATTGTTGTTGCTCACGACTGGCTTTCAGCGATGGGTGGAATAACAGTCAAGAGAGAAACAGCTCTGCCGCTAGCTTTCCATGTTCACTCGACGGAGATGGGCCGCACGCTAGGCAACGGTTCAAGCGTGGTTAGCAATATAGAGCTGCGTGCGGGCAAAATGGCTGATATGGTTGTGACAGTATCATACGCTATGAAGGACGAGCTTATTCAACTTGGTTTTCCGAGGGATAATATCCAAGTGAGCTACAATGGCGTCGACCCGCAAAAGTATAATCCGCAAAACATATCTTCAGAGCATATTAAGCTGGTTAGAAGCAAATACGGCATCGGCGACGACGAGTTTATGATTCTATTCCTCGGCAGGCTTGTCGGCGTCAAAGGCGTTGATAAACTCATAATGGCCATGCCTCATATTCTTACCAAGATTCCTAACGCTAAACTGATAATCGTAGGCGTGGGTGACCTTCAAGAATACTTAATGAATTTAACAAGAACCATGCGGCTTGACCATTACGTAAAGTTCTGTTTTGACTTCATCCCAGAGGAAGAACGAATTGCACATTACGCAGCCTGCGACTTAGCGGTGTTTCCAAGCCACTACGAACCGTTCGGCATTGTTGCCCTTGAAGCTATGAGCATGGAAAAGCCAGTAGTTGTTGGCGCTTCAGGCGTCAGCGGAATGCGTGAAATAGTAATCTGCTGCGGTGAAGAGCAATGCGGATTCCACGTAGACTCAAACAACCCTTCTGACATTGCATGGGGCGTAATCAGCGCTCTCGAGAACCCTGAAAGGCTGAAGATACTTGGCAAAAATGGAAGGAAACGCGTGTTAGCCGAGTTTACATGGACAAGGATTGCCGCAAAAACTATTGACCTCTACGAAACCATAGCTACACGTTGACTGCGTGTTGACGGTTTGTTGACTGCTGACTTAAAGTCTAGAGTAGCAAGGGAAGCAGCAACTTTACTTTATTTTGGAGCTGAAAAAGAGTACAAACAGGCCAAGACAAGAGCAGCCCGAACCTTTGGCACCCATTTTTTACCGTCTAACCTGGAAGTTGCACTTGAACTAGACAAGGTCGCTGAAGAAAACGAAGGAGAAAACAGAAAAGAGCGGTTAATACAGATGCGAAAAGAGGCCTTAGACGTCATGAAGCTTCTAGAGGTTTACCATCCGGTCTTGATAGGCAGTGTTTGGCGAGGCACCGTAAAGCAAGGGAGCGACATAGACATTGCAGTCTACTCGGATGAAACCCAAGAAATCGTAAACACCCTGAGGACCCGAGGAATAAAGATTTTGCAAACTACCTGGTCAAACGTGAATAAGCATGGGAGAACTCTTGTGTCACTTCATGTGCACGCTGAAACATCAGCAAAGCATGGACTTGAAATTGTTGTCCGCAGTTCAGCGGAAGAAGGCGAAAAAAGAAAATGCGAGATTTTCGGTGACGAAATCAAGGGTTTGAAGACTAAGGACCTTGAACGGTTGCTGAAAGAAAACTCAAGCCAAAAGTTTATTCCAGCCTGATTCACGGTCAAATTTGGTTTTTCCTCAATAAAGCACTTAAGAAGCCAGTTTGATAACATATTTTGAATTGATGGTCGATGGCGATCGATAAGGAATCCCTGAGGAAGATGTTTCCAAACCTTTACAGGGAGCTTGAAGAAGGAGAAGTTAAAATCTCAATAGATGCTCTCCGAAAAAATCCGCAGGAAGCCGAGGATGAAACTGAAGCGGCTGAAGCTGCGGCAGTGGAGGAGCCTAAAACTCGTACGGACAAGCCTGATAAGCTGCGTCACTTCAATCCTACCGCCGTGGATTTTATCCGCCGTTGTGACACGGAAGCCCAAGCGGAAGAAATAGTTGCTTACCTGCTTAAGAAAGGTGAAATAACTGAAGAGTACGCTGAGGAGTTGCGGTGCCAGCTCAAGCGCAGAAACTTAAGGAGCTTTGGCCCTAAAAAAGAGGAAAACTACTACTTCAGAGAAGGCGGAATTTTTTAGAAATTAAACTCGTTAAACGCCCAAAAAGCCAATTTTTTTTTGTAAGAGGTCATTCTGAAGCTGTTCCCCTACGGAGCAGCCATGTAATGGAGCCGTAATTTTTCTTTCGCGCGCTAAGCTTCTTGACCGTTATCCTTTGCTCATCTTTGTGTCGGAAAACTAATAAGGGTAAAGTTTGTTGTAAAAAAACGGAAATGGTGATATTATGACCGTAAAAGTAGGAATTAACGGATTCGGAAGAATAGGAAGACTTCTATACCGCGCAGCGATGGAACGGAAAACAACCATAGACTTTGTAGCCGTTAACGACCTCGCAGACGCAAAACAAAATGCTCAGCTTCTCAAGTACGACTCGGTACACGGAAGATTCCCTGGAACAGTTGAAGTCAAAGGCACGGATATGATTGTAAACGGTAAAGTCCTAAAATGTCTCCAAGTGAAAGATCCAACGATGCTGCCATGGAAAGACATGGACGTATATCTAGCCGTGGAATCAACAGGGTTATTCACCAACCGCGAAGGCGCATCAAAACATCTCACAGCGGGAGCAAAGAAAGTTCTCATATCTGCACCAGCGGAAAACCCCGATGTAACAATCGTCTTAGGCGTTAATGATGATGCTTATGATCCCGTGAAACATAACATCCTAAGCAACGCAAGCTGCACGACCAACGGGTTAGCGCCAATCAGCAAGGTCTTAGATGACAGTTTTGGACTGGAAAAAGCTTTCATGACAACAGTTCACAGCTACACCAACGACCAAAAAGTGCAAGACATCGTCCACAAAGACCCGCGCAGAGCCCGTGCAGCTGCAATCAACATAATTCCAACAAGTACAGGCGCAGCCAAAGCCATCGGTGAAGTGTTGCCAACATGCTCCGGCAGAATGAACGGCGTTGCTTTGCGTGTCCCCACCCCCGACGTGTCGCTTGTTGACCTCACAGCGGTGTTAAGCCAAGATGTTACCAAGGAAGACATTAACGCGGCTATGAAGAAAGCTGCTGAAGGACCGATGAAAGGCGTACTGGAGTACAGCGAAGATCCCTTGGTCAGCACAGATATTCTGCACACAACCTGGTCATCTGTCTTCGATTCTCAGTTAACCATGGTTTTAGGGAACAAGAGCAACTTCGTTAAAGTCTTCTCATGGTACGATAACGAGTGGGGCTTCAGCAACCGCATGGTTGACTTTATTGAATTGGTGGGCAAGAAAGCAGGCTTCTAAGCAAGTAAACAAGCTTAAATCCTTCCTACCTTTTTCTTTTCTACCTGAAAAGTAGTAAACTGACTGAAAGAAGTGTAAAACATGGCAAAATACAAAACCCTAGACGACTTTGACGTGAAGAACAAGGTTGTTCTCGTTAGAGTAGACTTCAACTCGGAAATTGACCCGCAGACAAAGAAAATTACAAATGACGTCAGAATAAGAGATCATGCTGAAACAACTCTCAAGGAACTGGCGGAAAAAGGCGCAAAAGTTGTTGTTTTAGCCCATCAGGGACGGAAAGGAGACCCAGACTATACACCGCTTAAAGAGCATGCGGAAATTCTTGGGAAAATCCTCAAATGCCCAGTAAAGTACGTTGACGACCTCTTCGGAGAAAAAGCGAAAGCCGCCATCAAACGCTTGCAGGGCGGAGAAATCCTGGTGTTGGAAAACGTTCGCAGCTGGGAAAAAGAAACTAAAAGCATGACCCCGCAAGAAGCAAGCAAAACCGAACTCGTGCAAAACCTTGCACCACTCGCAGACCTGTATGTGGACGACGCGTTCTCTGTGGCGCATCGAGCACACGTGTCAATCGTAGGGTTCACACCTGTTCTCCCAAGCGCTGCTGGGCGGGTAATGCAGCGGGAACTTACGAACCTAAGCAAAGCCAGCGAAGAGTCTGAGCATCCTTGTGTCTACGTCCTAGGCGGAGCCAAAGCAGACGACAGCCTCGAAATCAGCAAGTACGTTTTGGGCAGTAGCATAGCAGATTACGTGCTCGTAGGCGGAGTGACCTCGCAATTGTTTCTTGCCGCTAAAGGCTATGACTTAGGCAAAAAGAACATGGACTTCCTTGCGGCGAAACAGCTAACAGGCTTAATTCCAGGAATAAAAGCATTGATAGACCAGTACGGCGACAAAGTCGTCGTTCCGGTCGATGTTGCTTTGGACGTGGATGGGAAACGCAAAGAAATTCCAGTTAGCAACCTTCCAACTGGATACTCAATCTTTGACATCGGCGAAAAGACCGTCGCAAACTACGCGAAAATCATCAAGAGCGCCAAATCCGTCGTCGTCTCTGGTCCCATGGGCGTTTACGAGAACAAAAAATTCAGTTACGGTACCAAAAAAATCTTCGAAGCCATCGCAAAAAGCAAAGCGTTCAGCCTTGCAGGCGGCGGAAACACGAGCGCGGCCATAGAGGAGTACGGCTTGACGAAGAAGTTCGGGTACGTCAGCACTGCAGGCGGGGCATTGACTGAATTCCTCATGGGCAAAAGTCTCCCAGGCGTGACAGCGCTGGAGACAGCTACAGAAACCAAAAAAATCTAATTCCTTCCTTTTTTTATTTTCAGATCTCTACGACTGGTTTTTTGATCCGTCTGTTAAACGGGCTTCTTGCAAAAAATTGACGGCGCATACGAGAACAAAAATTGAGCTAGCACTTCCTTTTATATTTTAAAAAATTACACATTAACTGCCTTATGAGCTGGCAATTTTAGCGAAATTATCAGAGACTATCTCAAGGTTTTTAGCGATGAAATCGGGTTTCTGTTGGCTATTCAAAAGGTCCTTCAACGCGTTAAATTGTGACGGAACAAACACTGCTTTTAAACCTGCTTCTTTAGCCCCTTTAATGTCTTCGATTGGACTGTCGCCAATGTAAACCGCCTGATCTGCTTGGACCTGAAGCTTGTCTAGTGCATCCTGGAATATTTGTTTGCTTGGTTTTCGCCAGCCGTTTTCATCTGAAACCACGATGACGTTGAAGAATGAATTTATTTCAATCTGTCGCAAGCTCGAGTAGATGACGGGTGCATACGTGAAGTTTGAAATTAAGCCAACTTTGTACCCTGCGTGGACTTGTTTGAGTAGTTTTTTTGCGCCTTCCCGAAGTTCAAGGGCATCGATGAAGTCTTGGAAGAAGAAGTTCAGGGCTGCCTTGACTCGGGAATCATCAGGCGTCACTTCAAACCCGAGGCTTGCAAGGGCTTCTGCCACCCAAACCGCGTTAGTCACCTCTCGCAGTTGCTCGTAACGCACTTTGCGGTATTTCTCGTGCGCCACGCTGTAAGCTTTCATGAAATTACCTTCGGCAACGTTGAAGCCCTCATTCAAGAGCGCCTTGTACAGTTTTTCTTTCGAGGCGTCCATGCTGTAGCCTTTACAGTTGACAAGAGTGCCGACGTAATCGAATATTACCGCTTTAGCGCAACTCATTCTATTGATCTCTCGCTTCAGCCAAAATTGCGTTCTTTCCGACTTCTTGAATGACTTTTCCAACAGTCGTGCTCATCAGCTTTGTTTCGTTTCCGATGGCGTCTTCAACCTGTGGGTCGAAGGGGATTGATCCGAGGTATCTGACCCCCAGCTTTTCCGTTTCAACTTGAACGCCGCTTGTTTTGTCCATTTTCATGTTTTCAACGACTCCTATAACGGGTAGCTTTAACTCGCACAGAAGATTAACCTGCTTCCTCACTGTTTCAAAAGCCAGCAAGGAAGGCGTAGTCACGATTAGGAATTCTATTCGTTTAATCAGCCGCACCAGGTCAAGAACCGCGTCGCCGATGCCTGGCGGCATGTCAATCACCAAGAAATCAAGCGTGCCCCACCGGGTAACTGATAAGAGCTCGATTAAAGCGTTTGAAACGTCGGCTCCACGGAGGGGCGCAGGGTTGTCGCCGACAAAGTAGACAAGCGACATGTACTCTAAGCCGAGTACCTTTGGCGGAACTATGCCTTTTTCCTCTTTCAACTGCACCTTGGGAGCGTTTAAGATTATGTGAGTTGAAGGGCTGGTGAAGTCTAAGTCGAATAACCCGACTCTGCAGCCGTTACGTGCAAGGGTTAAAGCGAGCGTGGTTGCAACCATGCTCTTTCCTACGCCGCCTTTGCCGCTTGAAACGGCGATAATTCGCCTCGTTCGGCTTAAACGCTCATTAATCACGCTTATTCTTGGGTCAACCACGTTTATTTGGCTCCTTTTACGCTCTCAAGCCAAACTCCACGCCCGCTGACGATTTCAAAGTCAGGGCTGCCGCATTTCGGACACTTAATGTAGCTGTGGGCTACCTCGGGAACAAAGTGGATTGCTTCAGCAGTTTCCTTATCCACTTTCTTGCTGTTAAACCGCCACACAGTTCCGCAGACTCTGCATCGAAGCGTGGTTCCAGCTTTTAAAATTCGAAATTTAGCGTTCTTAAAGAGCGGCGGCTGCATCTGCGTTATAGCAAAACGTAAAATGGACCGGTCAACCTGCTGAAGCTCACCGACCTTAACGGTGACCTCTGTAACTTCCTTCATTTTTTCCTTCTCAGCAAGTTCTTTCGCCGCTGTTAAAATTGCCTCGGCTAAAGCCCATTCATGCATAAAATCTCTTATCTTACGCGTGTTTAAAAAGAATATTGCAAACAAAAAGGTGTTTTTCAAGAAAAAACACAAACAACACTATACGTTATACCTGTTTAACTAGCGCACTTTGTCATTTTTCTAATTGGCTTTCGGTTTCGGCAAGATTTGTTGACTTTGAAAAGCCGGAAGAACGGAAATACATGGGTGTTCAAATCGCTCTACCATTGTCTGCTTTCAGCCGCCTCCTATTTCATCTGTCAGCCATAGTATTGCGCAATCAACGAAATTCATGATAAAAACACCTGATTAATACAGCATATATTAAATATGTGATGTATTAACACATTAAAGTTTGTAAATATTAGGACGAATAAGAATGGAACGCAGAATCATGTCTTTAGGCAGATCCTCAATGGTCATTTCTCTTCCGAAAAACTGGATGGTTTTAAATGAGTTAAACAAGGGCGATGTTGTCTCATACGCCATCCAACGTGACCGGTCCTTGGTTGTTTATCCCGGCGCAAAGAAACCGGCGCCCAAAGAGATAACATTAAAAATTGGCCAAAACGAAGACGAAGCACTGTTATCACAAAAGATTATCGGCTCATTCCTAAACGGGTATTCCGGTATCACGCTCATCTCCGAAAAAATCTTTTCTGTCCCGCAAAGAAAAGCCATTCGAAACATTGCCGGAAGGCTATATATGAGGATCATGGAGTCCGATTCCAAAGGTGTTTATCTTCAAACTTTGACTGATGAGTCAAAAGCCTCGCTTGATCAAGCCATACAAAGGATGCATTTGATTTCGCATTCCATGTGCGAAGACGTCTTTAATTCACTCAAGAACAACGATGTTTCGTTGGCTAAGTCTGTTTTTTCATTGGACGATGACGTGGATCAATTCGCTTTTTTCATTCTCAGAATACTCCGGAATGCAGCTCAAGACCCGGTCTTGGCAAATGAACTGCGAATAGATCCTTTAGATTGTATGGATTATCAGAGCCTAGTTTACAGAATCGAGCACGCATCGGATTACATAGCCGACATTGCAAGTCACATAGTCATGTTGAACGGCGCAGGACAGCAGATTCCGGATGATCTGCTTGAGCTACTGGTCAATGAAGGACTGGAGGTTGTCGACTTGTACGTTAAAGCCGTCAATGCCTTCTTTCAACGCGACCTTGATTTTTCTGTTGATATAATGAAAGATAGACCAAGAATTGAAAAGTTGGATCAGCAGATTGCCACGAAATCTTTTGAAGGCCAAAAAAGCCCTGAGCTGATTTGTGGTATCTGTTCAATTCGTGAAAATATAAAAAGAATTGCTGAATACGCAGCAAACGTGGCAGAGATTACGGTAAACCGAGCGTTCAAAGCTACTGAGTAGTTTTCTTCGACGGCTGGTAGTTCAGTGTCATCGCCAGCTTAGATGGAAGAATCTCCTTTTCGAGCAGTTTTCTCGCCATTGGTAGCGCTATGTTAAAGTTGTAGACATCTTTGCCATTGCTCCGTGCTTCACGCAAAATTTCTTTTTCAAGTTTGTGTTTTAAATCGCCAACGGTTAAAGCGCCAATAACGAATATTCCAGGCAGCATTTCTTTCATGTCATCCTTCAGTTCAATCCCCTCTACGCCGAACGGTGGAATCGCGTTTATATCAAGTAGGACCTTCATGTGTTTGACTTGGTTAAGCATTGGTTTATCGATGATGCGGACGCCTTTAACGCCTGCACACATGATTACGTCGGCCTTCTCTATAATTTCGATTTTCGAAGCGGGAGTCGGCGCGAATATGCCTTGAACTTGTACCCCATGATCTTTGTTCAGGAGCTTAGCGATGCCTTCTGCATGCTCTTTTCCGTCGACACGTTTCGGGTTAAGACTGGCAATCATTACTTTGCATCCTAGTTTAGCAAGAAGAACAGCAGCTATTTGTCCAACTGCGCCAGTTCCGAAAACAGCACAAGTTTTGTCCTTTAACTCTCCAAGTTTGTTTGACGCTAAAGCATTTTCAGCTTTTGCCACCATGGCAGCTGCAGTTGTGTATGCGCCAGCAGGGTCAATTATTATGCTAGTCTTGAACGGTGGGAACATTGAATCTTTTACGGCTTGGAAGACTTCTTCGGCTCTTTCCGCGTCCTTTCCGCCAATCAGGAAGGTTGTGTGCTTTACGCCTTTCGGTCCTCGTGAGAGCAGGGCGTCTTGAGTGATGTTTTTTGCATCTTCAGGGTTTATGTTTTCATAAGGTATCACAGCGTCATAACCAACGTCGTATGCCATGCAAATGTCAAACGGGCTTGCTTTCGCATCAGTGTCTATGTAGAACAGTAAATATGGCGCCTCTTCTCCGGCTTTACCTATAACTGGCTTGACTTGAATCTGGATTGACTCCAACCAGTTTTCCATCTCATGAGAAGACGGTACCTCTGTGCTCGCCGCGATAACTTTTTTCGAAAGCTTTGCGACTTCAACGTTAGCGTTCATCGATTCCAGCAACTGTTTGGTCCCGACTAAATGCTCCGGGCTGCAGATATGAAGGCAGGTGATTTCTTCTTTGCCTTTGATTTCTCTTGCGTGGTTTAGAATACCCATTGCCATCCAGCTTTCTCTGATGGGGAAATAGACTTCGTGTTGATGTTCTTCTATCTCGAATTCCAAACTTTGGCCAAGAGCAATCATGTACTCTTTTTCCATTGAGTCATCCTGTTTTGGCGCACTATCCAAGGCTTTCAAGAGATCATCCCTTGATTTTATTTTTTTAGCAATGACGTCCTCAATGTATCCTTTTGCCGCTGCGTCAATGTCCACCGCGAAGTATGGTATGCTACTCTTGCGGAAAACATCAGTCGTTATGCTGCCTTCGAAGTCTTCCTTAGAACGCATGCCCAGCTCATCGGTAGCGAAATCTACGTTGACTTTGCTTACAAGGTTCTCCAGGAACTTATAGAAACCTATTGACGGTTTGAACAACGCTTTAAGTGAATTGGCATTCATCGGGGGCTCATTCACCCAGAAGGGTTCGTTGTATTCTTTTTCAAGCAGTAAGATGTTGAGTTTCTTTTTGTCTAATGGTTTTAATTCGAGTGTTTCCATTTTTTTTACCTTCGCCTGTCTGAGAACGCGGCGGCAAATATATACTTAGTCGAAATACGTTATGTAAGTTTATATACGGTATATACATTTCCTTAACTCACGATATACCCACACATACAGCACATACATTTTCGACTGCGCAAGTAACATTCAGAAAAAACATTAAAAAACCGTTCAAACGTTGTTTTGGCTGTAACTCTCTTCATCAAACGTCGGTTGAAGCATCAGCTTTGTTTTATATTTCAGTTTGCCATCCTTTGCGTGTGGTTTTCTTAGGACGCTATCATTGTATTTCTCGATTTCACGTGCTTCTTCCGCCAGCCTCGCAGCTGCCTGAGCAACCTCATGCGCGGAGGCGACTAGCGGAATGTACTTTTCGCTTTCTTTTTCTATGAAGCACGCTTGAGTGTCGATCTCAGCAACTTTCTCAGCCATTCCGTAGGCAGCGATCGCTTTTGCTTTTGCGTATGGATTGCTAAAGAAGGGTTGATCTCGGATGGTTAAGATATCGACGACTATCTTCGGTAATATGGGAGTTTGCCCAGCTTCGACCGCGTAAATTACTTTATCAATCTCCTGCTGGACAATCCGGTAAACGCCACTTATTGCAAGCACCTTGCTTATGTTTGAATTGAAAAGTGCCATTTCAACAGGATCCAAAAATTCCTTTCGCGCCCCGATTAATGGGTCACCCGTGATTATCAAGTAGCCTAAGCCCTGTTTCTCAATGTCTGCTTTGATACGTTTGCCCGGAGAATCTGTTATGACTATCCCCGGGATTTTTCTGTTTGACACTGCTTCTCGGGCTTTTGAAGGACCCGGCAATGCTGTATTAGGCGATATGATCAGCATGACGTCGGGGTTAAATTCGAAGATTTTAGGTAAGGCTTCTTCGACGTCGTCGGCGCCCATTTTTGAACCCGTCGTCACTGTTCGAACCTTGATGTCTCTTCGATCAGCTAACTCATCAAGCAGAAGCTCAAGACAAGGCGATGTCCCGATATTTCCGCACTTGAAAATTCCAATCTTCTTGGGTTGCGGTTGTGGTTGTTGTTCTGCCATTTTAGCCCTATCCTTAATCCGAATTTTACACCCGTTGAGCTTTTAAAGTTGCCGTAATAAAATTCCATAATCCGCATTTTTCCATGCAATTGATTATTGAATGTGGAATAGGCACTAGCACCCTACGATAAGTGCATTCACACCGCCATCAAACTCTATACCCTAACATCAACGTCGAAGAAGTACAACAACAAACGCATTGCAATTGTTGTACTTCTTTTAATCAGCAACTAACGAGAGGACTGCCTGCTTCCATCTTCTTTTGACGAAATTGATTTTAAAGAGCTCAAGTCGTTACACCGCAATTGTTTAATAATCAGCCCTCAGAGTTCTATCCATAAAGACCTAAGGAGGACACCTGATTGTCAGTAAACGAGAATTTAGAAAAACTATCAAATGCCTGCGGCGTAACAGGCCGGGAAAGCGAAGTCCGAGAATTAATGATCAGACTCATAACCCCTTACGCAGACGAGATAATCATTGATAAACTTGAAAACGTTATAGCCGTCAAAAAGGGCAAAGAAAAATCAACTAAAATAATGCTTGCCGCCCACATGGATGAAGTAGGTCTAATGGTCAAAACAATATCTAAAGAAGGTTTCTTGCAGTTCACGAAGATGGGTGGAATAGACGACCGCATCTTACCAGCTCAGAAGGTTACAGTTTTCTCGAGAAAAGCCGCTTTTCCAGGCACAATCGGGTCGAAGCCGCCGCACATCCAAAAAGAAGAAGAACGGAAAAAAGTTATCGCTTCAGACGAGCTTTTCATCGATGTAGGCGCAGAAAGCAAAGAAGAGGTTTCAGCAATGGGAATTACGGTCGGTGACCCAGTAGGTTTTGACATCAAGTACACGCGCTTAAGCAAAGATGTCGCAATGGGGAAAGCTTTCGACAACCGAGCAGGCTGCGCTGCAATGATTGAAGCCCTAAGAATAATGGAGAGGATGGACTGCACAGTCTACGCGGTGGGAACGGTTCAAGAAGAAGTTGGTTTGCGTGGCGCCGGCACGGCAGCTTTCGGTGTCGACCCCGATCTGGCAATCGCGCTCGACGTGACAATTGCCGGCGACGTTCCTGGCGTAAGGGAGTACGACACCGCCGTTAAGATGGGCAAGGGCCCAGCGGTAACAATTTCGGATGCTGGCTTGATTACCCACCCGAAGATTCTGCGGTGGCTTTTGGACTCGGCAGAAGAAGAAAAAATCCCATACCAGGTTGAAACGGGATTGATGGGTTCAACCGATGCGGCACGCATCATGCTGACGCGTCAAGGCATCCCCTCAGGCAACATATCGGTACCGACACGGTACATTCACAGTCCAGTAGCCGTACTAAATCTAAAGGACGTTGAGAACTCGGCTAAACTCACCGTTGCAGCCATCCAAAGAATATCAAGGTTCTTCTAGCAGAAGGGCTAGCAATGTCGTCTACCGAAGTGTTTGCCCAAAAAGCAGTCCAGCGCTTTGAGAGTGGCTACAACTGCGCTCAAAGCGTACTCTTGACGCTTTATGAGCACTTGGAGCCCGAAGGCAGGAGCGAGCTTGTTCCAAAAATTGCTGCTGGCTTCGGCGGGGGCATTGGACGTTGCGGCTCAGTTTGTGGAGCGTTGACGGGCAGTATAATGGCAGTGGGAATCAAGTATGCACCTAACGAGACAGGCGTGGAAAAGCGAGCGGTTGCCTACGCCAACGCCCGAACTCTCTATCGGGAGTTTGAGAAGCAGCATGGTACTGTTTTGTGTCGAAACCTGATAAAATATGACCTATCAAACCCTCAGGAGGCAGTTAAGGCTCGCCAAGAAAAAGCATTCGAAAAAGTTTGCAACCAGCTGATTAAGAGTGCCCTTGAGAATTTTCTCGCGCTCGAAAACAAATGATTAAGGTTTCGCTAGCGTTCCCACTGTCGAAAGTGTTTTTAGCACTCGGCTCCTCATTAATACGTGGCGCTTTAAGTAATGGATGCTGCTCAAAAGTTTGCTGGAAGATTCGAGTTCTTAGAACATACCGCTGACGTTTACATTAGAGCGTTTGGGAAAACAATGGAGGAAGCCTACGAAAATTCTGCGCTTGCAATGTTTGAGGTTATGACCGACACCGACAAGGTGGCTCCGATGAAAGAGGAAAGCTTAAACGTCGAAGCTGAAGACCAATACGCCCTGCTTTACAATTGGCTTGAAGCGTTGCTCGTGAAATTTGAAACAGAGGGCATGCTTTACTCAAAATTCCAGATAACGGATTGGAATGAAACGGAAGAAATCTTCAGGTTTAAAGCCAAAGTTTGGGGAGAAAAATTTGATCCTCAAAAGCACACGCAGAAAGTCGCGGTCAAAGCTGTAACTTACCATAGAATGATGGTAATCAGAGAAAAAGACAGCGTGGTCTTAGAGTTTATTTTAGATATCTAGGCAAGCTTTCGTCTTTTCAGTTCTTCAATCATCTTGTCAACAATCGGCTCTGGCGGTTGATCAAGGCTAGTGGTTTTCGAGACTACGAAAGGCACTTTCTTCTCCGCAAAGTACTCTAAAAGCGGTTTTGTTTGTTCCTGATAAACCCGTAATCTTTTCTTTATGACTTCAGGATTATCGTCTGAACGCTGATATAAGGATCCGCCGCATTTGTCGCAGACTCCTTCAACTTTTGGCTTCAAGAAGCGAACATTGTAAACGGTCACGCAGTCACGGCATATCCTACGGCTAGATAAACGTTCAATAATGATCCAGTCAGGCACGTCAAGCAGCATTACAACGTCAATTTTCGTTATGGCTTCGAGGGCTTTAGCCTGTTCAAGCGTCCGCGGGTACCCGTCAAGAATGAAGCCTTTGCCTTTCGGAATCTTGCTTAAACGCTGCTTTAGAACTTCTACCACAACCTCATCTGGGACCAAAAGCCCCTTTTCCACGTAGCCCTTGACTTTTCTGCCCAGTTCTGAGTCTTCCTTGATCAACTCGCGGAAAATGTCGCCTGTCGAGATTGTTTCAACGCCGAGTTTCTGCTGAAGCCTTGAGGCGTAGGTTCCTTTCCCTGCGCCTGGCGCTCCGAAAATAATTGCTTTCAATTTCCATTTTCCTCTCTTAACCTCTTCCATAGAATACATTGAATAATTAAATTTTATGTGCTTCATCTTCAATTTCAAGGAAACGTTTATGCCACCACAGCTCTTATCAAACGTAGCAAAGGTGAAGGCTCTGCACACTCAAGAGATTGGGAAAAACCTGTATCAAGTTGATCTGGAGACTGGCGGGTTTAAGAATCTTTTCTGCAGTTACATATTAAAAGGCTCTAAAATCTTCATCGTCGAGTCTGGCCCCACTTCTTCCGTGCCTAGACTTGTCGATGGGTTAAAAGAACTCAACATTCGACTCGAAGACGTCGAATACATTGCAGTTACACATGTTCATTTAGATCACGGCGGCGGAGCTGGCACATTGCTGAAGTTCCTGCCAAACGCAAAAGTTATCGTGCACCCGAGAGGTATGCCTCACCTGATTAATCCCCAACAGCTTTGGGAATCTTCACAATCAGTGTTGGGATATGTAAGCGAAATCTTCGGCAAACCTGAACCTGTCCCGAAAGAACGAATAATTCCTGTCGTAGATGGCTCTTTTGACTTGGATGGTGGCGCCAAATTGAAGGTTATCGAAACAGTCGGTCACGCTTCACACAACCTCAGCTTTCACGAGTCGTTCAACAACGGCATCTTCCCAGGGGATGCGGCTGGAACGTATTTCCCAGGATTCGACGTCGTGATGCCTACTGCGCCGCCTCCTTTCCGTCTTGACTTGGCACTGATTTCCTTAGATAAGCTGATTAGCCTCAACCCCTCATTTCTCTATTACAGCCACTTCGGCAAAGCTTCAAACGCGGTTAGACGGCTCGAAGACTACAAGTTACAGTTGCAGCTGTGGGCAAAAATCGTAGAAGAGGGCTTGAAAGAAAACCAAAGTGTCGATGAAATTCGAAATAGAATACTTGCTGAGGACAAGGTTATGCGGCAACTTGCTGGTTACTTGAGGTCCCACCGAGTTTATTCCAAGACCGCTCTTGGAAACACAATTCAGGGTGTAATCGAATACGTTAAACAGGCTAGGCAATTTTCATAAACGTTTAATAATCAACTTTTCTTTTTTCCCTTAAGGTGAAATGGTTTTGGGTGAAAGTGAAAGCAGAAGGGCGCCAGAACAAGTTCCACTGGAAAAAATAGACGATTACTCTTGGCGTATCCCGCAATACAAGCCAGCCATGCGTGTTCCGGGCATAGTTTTTGCCAACGAAGTCCTTTTAGAGAAAATGAAGACCGACAGGACCCTTTGGCAATGCTCGAACGTGACGCAGTTACCTGGAATCTACGAGCATGCAGTAACTTTACCAGACGGGCACGAAGGCTACGGTTTTCCAATCGGCGGCGTCGCCGCGACAGACTACAACAATGGCGTGATCAGTCCCGGCGGCGTCGGCTACGACATCAATTGCGGCGTGCGCCTCTTGGCAACAACGCTGACTGAAACGGAAATTCGACCCAAACTTTCATCTTTGGCCGAAACTATTTTCCGTAACGTTCCTTCCGGGCTTGGAAGCCGCCGAAAAGACTTCTCGATATCCAACGCCGACTTAGACCAGTTAGTCGTCGAAGGCGTGCAATGGCTCATCAAACGCGGCTTCGGATGGCCTGAAGATGCAGAACACTGCGAAGAAGGCGGCCGCATGCCCAACGCAGAGCCAGATAAGGTTTCTTCAACTGCTAAGAGCAGGGGCTTAACCCAGATCGGCACGTTAGGTTCGGGTAACCACTTCTTGGAAATTCAAAAGGTAGACAAAATCCTTAACCCCAAGACAGCGAAGGCTTTCGGGATTACGCAGGAAGGCCAAGTTACAGTCATGATTCATTGCGGCTCAAGAGGCTACGGCCACCAAGTCTGCTCCGACTATTTGAGAGTCATGGAACATGCGGTAGCAAAATACCACATCGCCTTGCCTGACCGCGAATTAGCATGTGCACCCGGAAGCAGCGATGAAGCTAAAGATTACTTTCAAGCCATGGCTTGCGCCGTCAACTACGCTTTCTCTAACCGCCACGCAATCATGCACTGGGTTAGACAAAGCTTCCAGCAGGTCTTCCATGAGGCGCCTGAGAAGTTTGGGTTAAAACTCGTTTATGACGTAGCCCATAACATAGCAAAGGTAGAAACGCACCGAATCGATGGCGCAGAAAAGAAAGTTTGGGTTCACCGTAAAGGGGCTACACGCGCTTTTCCACCTGGGCATCCTGATGTTCCAATCGACTATCGCAGTGAAGGACAACCAGTGCTTATCCCAGGCAGCATGGGCACAAGCTCTTGGATTCTGGTGGGCTCGCAGAAAGCCATGGATTTGACTTTCGGCTCAACAGCGCATGGAGCAGGCAGGATGATGAGTCGTTCAGCAGCAAAAAGGCAGTATTGGGGAGGAGATGTAAAATCAGGTTTAGAAAAGCGTGGAATTGTTGTTCGAGCCGCAAGCGCTTCGGTTTTGGCTGAGGAAGCCGACCCGGCTTACAAGAACGTAGATGTAGTAGCTGAAGTCAGTGATAAAGTTGGGATAGCCACAAAGGTTGCAAGGCTCGTTCCAATCGCAGTTGTAAAAGGATAAGGTTTAATCAGCCGATTCTTTTCATTTCCACTTTTTAATGGTCTTTTTTGGTGGTATTTTGGGAATTGTATAACTAGATGTTTTAATAATGAAGTATAAATTTAATTCCACGGAAAGCAGGAAAGCATCATTTGAGCAGAAAAAACATCAGACTCCAATACAGCGGATTCATAATTTTTTCAAGTCAATTACTAGGCATAGTTACGGGGCTCATTTTCACGCTTTTGTTAACCAGAGGCATGAAGGTGAACCAATATGGTATTTGGACTAACATTTTTGACTATACGGCTTACTTTATACTCTTCAGCAATTTTTTACCTTTCTGGGCAACTAGGTTTGTAGCTAGAGGAAAAGAGGGAACAGCTAAAACTATCAGCTTAGCACAATTAACAATAGGCGTCATTGCAACCGCAATTTACCTTCCCGTTATTTATCTGATTTACACGCTAGCAATCGGGCCAAGAATAGGAACAATGACCTATTTGCCAATTTTTTTGATTGCCGGTCTCTACATTTTAGCTTATTTCATGATTAACGTTTTTGAGGGTATTTTGCAATCTATCCAGCCTCAAGCGCTTGGGTATGGCTTCTTGATCGAAGAAGTAGTGAAGGTCGGAGTAGCTTTAGTTTTGATACTGGGTTTTAAGCAATTATTCCTCGGTGCGATGTTAGCCCTAGTTCTTTCTTTGTTTGCTCAGATAGGCTATTACATTTCGCTCCTGTCCGACGAGTTTAAAGAGAAAACGGATTGGAGTTACCTTAGAGAGTGGCTCAAGGGTTCAACATTAATCGCCTACAACTATATTGGAGGTCAAATTCTTGCATTTGTTTTTATCTTACTTTTCTTTTACGGAGGATCAGATGCTAGGGCTTATTATCAAGCTGCCCTCAGTTTCGCAAGCGTAATCACGTATGCTGGTTCCTTCGCCACGGCGTTGTATCCTAAACTGTTAGCTAAGAATTGCACAACCGAACAAGTTGGCACGTCATTCAAGACGGTTATGATGCTGGCAATTCCATTAATGACGATAGCAATGGTTATGTCCACATCGTTTCTAACCATCCTAAAAACAGCTTACGGGATCGCTTGGCCAGTTCTCATTACTCTATCGATTTACACCTTTGTGACTTTGATTACTTCTTTCTACTCAAGCTGCCTTGTCGGTGTAGAAGCTTTCGACGCTGGAGGCAAAATCTCTATTCGCCAATTTGTCAAAACCAAAATCTTCAAGTTATACACTCTTCCGTACATTCAGTCAGCAGTAGTCCTTCCGTTGGCATACTTTATTTTGACAAGATTGCCACTGGCGGGTTCCGTGCTCGATACGGTGTTCGTAGTGGTGTTACTCACTGGGGCTCAATTTGCAAATTTGTGTGTAGTATACAGGTTTACTCGTCGTGCAATCAGAATACCTATTGCCTGGGTAAGCTTAGCCAAGTACGTCTTAGCTGCCCTTTTTATGGCAGCCATCATGCTGCTGGTTCCAGCCACCACAACTCTGCTTTCGACGATTGCTAAAGCAATCGCTGGATTGGGAATTTACGTGGCCTTGCTGTTGGCCATTGACAAGCAATCGAGACAGCTTGTTAGGTTGATTTGGGAAGAAATCAAAGGTTCATTAAAGCAGTTAACTTCTAAAGAGAATAATAATAGCAACATATCAGGCGAAAACAGCCCAAAAACGACTGAAAATTAATATGGCAAAAACAAGTTATGTTGAAGCGGTTTTCACTCTTGCCCATGAAGGCTTGATTGTCAATGAAGGATGAATGTGGAATCTGCGGTCGGGTTCTGAACATATCTTACATGCGTAAGTGTCAACGCTGCAAGAAACTTTTCTGCCGCGACTGCATGGTACCCGACGTCTCTACGGGCGACCCGAATGCCATGCTATGCCTGCATTGCGCTAGACGAGTGGTTTCGCCGTGGTCAGTATCTAAGTATGATGGACTTGAACGTCATTTGAAATTCAGAGCTGCGTTCACAAACTCGGTAAAGCTTTCCTTCGCAAGAATAGATGGTTTAATCGGCAGCAACCTCCCGATGAGTGCGTTCAGAGACGCGTGTTGGTGGAGCAACTCATCATGTAGCGCTCATGCAAAGGCTTGGTTGAACGCTGGCTGGGAGGTGCAAGAAATAAACCTTAAGGAAGGCTTCGTCGTATTCAAGAAAGTGCTTAATGTCCCATTCAAGAAGCCCAGGCAGCGCAAACTCGAGATAAATAAACCGTTCACTCCCGTACCTGTCCACGCGCCCAGATCCAAGGTGCCCTCTAAAACCAAGGTTTCCAAGCTTTACGCTAGAATAAAGAATCTGGAGAGGCAGCGTGCCGCAGCACGCAGGCAAATCAGAGGTTTTAAGCCTAGGTCTCGGCGATGGAACAAGCTTTTTAGGTTCAAAGAAGCAAGTTAATGCACGAGCCTGAACGGTGCGTTGGTTGTTTAAGCGAACTTACAACTTGGAAATCGACAAAGCATACCAAGACTTGAGATCTTCTCTTACTGGGAAAGGTTGCAAAATAATTTCCGAAGACCCGCCGAGGCATATTGTTGCTGTGCAGGGATCGCTGTGGGGGATGTCGCCGTCAACAGCCAAGAAAATCGTGGATGTGATTTTTAAAGCTGCTGATTCAAGAACGCAAGTAACTTGTTCTTCCCGTCTCAGCCCAGACTGGAAAAAACTAACGATAGTCGGCTGCGCCCTGGCTGCTGTACTGGTTGGTGTATGCTTGTGGATGGCTTTTGACTTAGGCGTGTTCACGATTAACGGTGAGCCCAATTTTTGGAGTTGGCTAGCAACCGTCAACGGCAACGTGGATTTTGCGGTTGCGCAAGACCTTGTGAATCTGACGAAGGCTCTTGCCTTCTTCCTCATAGTTGTCATCATTTTGGAGATTGCCGTTGCCGTTTACGCCCACGCTAAAATTGACAGGTTCGCGCAGGGAACTTTCGATGTACTATCAAACCATGAATTAACTGGTAGTGTGCCTAAACAGTGATGCTCAGCGTTAACCTATCTTTTTACCGCATTCCTCACAGTATACCGCACATGACTTGTTGCTTGAGCCGCAATAAATGCAAAATTTATTCTTGCCTATAGCTTCTTCAGCTTTCGGTCCGGCTGCTTCAGGAGTAACTGTTTGTTGGGAAATCGTTTTTCCTCTGGCGGACCTTGCCGGTTTGATCACGGCAGCTATGCAAATGCCAATTGCGACGATGATCAGCGTGAATAAGATGGGTTGGTCTGAAATCAAGTTTAAAGACAATGGCTGAACTGGTTGAATGGTTGGTCCGGCAACGGTGGACGAAGCAGTCGGCGTTGGGTTTGGTTGAATGGTTTCTGGCGTGTTAGAACTGTAGGGGGCGGAAGATGGGTTAGGCTCTGCGGAGGATAGGGACGGGATGTTTGCAACGTATTGTTCATTCGTGGATATTGGGTAGACGTAAGCGTTTTCGCCATTGAATTGGGCGGGCAGTTGACCGATCGTGAACCCTTCCCCGGTTGTTTCACAGTAATAGTAGGTTTGGTTATCGTACGTCCAGTATGTGCCTTGAAGGTTGTTTCCTAGTATTCCAACTGCCAGATGGTCTGGAGGATTAATGAAGATCGTACCATAACCCAGCATGAGCGTTAACGTCGCAAAAAGTATGGAGTGGCTCTTGCAGTCGCCAATATTATCCACCAATGTTTCCAACGGGAACCTCGGGTAATCCTGATAGCCTGTGCTGTTTAAGTCAGTCGCGTACGGGATGCTCTGCACGAAAGCTAAGATAAAATTCACTTCTTGATAGGGACTGTAACCTTGCCGTGTTGCAGTCGCGTTCATCTTTGCCACTAAACTTTGTAAGTAAGGGTCTTCAGTTGTGGTAAAGTACCCGAAGCCTGAGAGTGGAATTTGCGATCGCACCGAATCTGGAATTGCCACGTATGCCTCATACAACGCCGCCGGGATGCTAAGATTCCATGTCCAGTATTGGCCGCCATAATTCCAAGCAAACTCTCTGTTATAATACTGAGTTTGATCCTGAGTTTGAGCAACAACTACCACATGGGGGAAAATGCACGGGGAACAAAAAAGGAACACCAACGCGCCGATAATCAGCAGGTTCAGTGGCTCGTGGCGAAAAAGTGCTCTACCCATTTAACCATCTTCAACATCCATTAATGAAACAATTTAAGCATTTTTAAAACTATTCCCAAATCAAATTTGATTATTAATTGTTGAACGCGTAGACCAAGTGGATAAGCTGTAGCCGCCTATTGCCAACAGACAAACGAGCACTATGACTTTCAGAACGGAAAAAACCTGCACCATCGACAAAACCAAAAGGGCAACTGGAAGCGGAAGCAACAGAAAGTAAACAAAGGCAACTATTCCAGCGCTTTTTCCGACACTCGCTTTCTTAACGAACCCTCTTCCGAAGAAAATGCCTGCCAACCTTCCAAAGCCCATCGTGCATTCTTTGCACTTATCACAGCTGCGGCAGCCAAATCTGCGAACAACGCCGTAGACTAAGACGGCTTCGAATATGAGGAAGAGCCAACCGTAAATTAGATTATAAAAGAGCACGCTAAAAAAGGCGAGGAGCATCCACACAAAGAGCCCAAGGTTCCCCAAAACGTCAAACCTGCGAGTGAATTCCAGTTTTTTTTCAGTCAACCGCGTTGCTCCTGCTTTATTTACGGGTGAATCTTACTTATTAGCTAGTTTGTTTCTTAACAATTCTTGGTCTGTAACTTGGGTTTCCAAGTTGTCTAAGCCACGAGTGAAGCTATTTTTGTTTGATTACGCCGTAGCTCTGCTTTTTCCAAGCATCCCTGAACTTGTTGTAGTAATCTATCGGCTGAAAAACAGGCGCATAAGTCAGCGGCCATTCAAGCCCGCACCTGCAAGCGGCGTACACTTGTTTGTTTTTTAGGTCAGCCAGAATCTGCAGGTTTTCCCTTCGGCATTTCGGGCAGTAATAAGGTCCATTGACCATCTGCTTCGCGTCTCTAGTTAGGACTTTAATTCGGCTGGATGGAACCTTCCGCTTTTCCTTCCCCAAATCCGTCTTCCGACCTAAACCAATAGGTATTCGTACATTGACTAAGATATACCATTCCATCTGAAGGGTCAATTTTCATGGAACAGTTTCATTAGAAGAAGAAGCTTGAAGCAACAGTTTTTCTTCTTCTTTGTTTTTTGCTGCTGTTCAAGTCCGCTTGTCTCTAAGAATAGCATTGCTATGAATTGAAATTATTAGAAGAACAACAATCGGAAAAAATTGGGTGCTGTTCTTCTTTATGAGCAGAGGGTTATCGGTCAGGCAATGACCATTTTGAAATGGCGCCTCAAAATCTGCATGCGATCCAATTGCAGTTTATTTTATTCCTTCTCGTCCGCCAATGATTTTTTTGAACTTTTATCGATGAAGCTTGCGAATCGGACGCGTTCCGTGATATGCGTGAACCCAGATAAACTTAAATCACGCTTGAGCCATGAGCTATTCGAGCGCGGTCGTCGTCTAGTCTGGTTTAGGACATTAGCCTTCCAAGCTAATGATCCCGGGTTCAAATCCCGGCGACCGCACCTTCTCTTCACAATTAGAGCTTAAATTAGGCTTTATTAGGTCAATATTGATCTCTTGACCAATGTGACCAGTCTTCTGGCTATCTTGGGATGTTTCATAAAGTTTTCTCTGAGCAAACTCTATAGACTGTTGATGATACTCAAATTGGGGCTTGCCATCTTTAGCGCCTGTGTAATGTCTTGTTCCAGCATACTTAATTTCTCCAGTTTTATCGTAGAATACTTGGATAGAAGATAACTTACTGCATATCTCGCATTCAAACCTTAAGCATTTTATTTTCACTTTTCTCACCTCCAAAGGATTTGGTCTCCTGGAATGGTCAACTTTAGATATAAAGACCATTAAAACAAAATCAGGGAGCGTTTAACATGCTTAGTCAAGAAACTTTGACTGGGTTTAGTCAAGGAAGTTTTACAAATAACTTTTTATCAGCTTATCTTGAAATTGATTATAGAACTCGATAGCATGAAGAAAACAGTATTGTCATTTATGGGATTCTTGCTATTGCTTTTAACTAGCACGTCGTACTTTAGTGTGACAAAAGCTCAACCTCTTTTTATAGAGATGGGTGTTCCCACAGAACCATTTGACAGCCAACCAACTATCCATATTACTGCCCCATATCAAAATCAAACTTTCAATTCGCCCAATGTTTTGCTAAACTTTAGCATCGTTATCCCTAATTCTTGGATTTTTAATATCGGACCAGCTTCTAATGATAGAGTTACAACGATTTGGGGTAATATCACATCGGTTGACTACTCTTTAGATAATAATCAACTCCAAAATCTAACCTTGGATAAGGTAATTGTCCCTTATCCTAGCAATTCGTCACAAAACTTGAACTTTTCAGTACACTTAAACTTTACAGTAGGAGTGCATGTCATTAGAATATTTGTTTCTGGTTACACCTATTATGTTTTAAATCCATTGGATAGCGTAATCATGCCTCTTCAATTAGCAAGTGTACCAGTTGAAGCAAATACTACCGCCAAGTTTAACATAGTACTTCCTATATCGACAGTTAAAAGCCCACAAAATATTGTATATAACGAAAGCACTATTCCGTTTATCGTTATTACAGTAGTTATTGTATGTTTGATTGCTGGTTTATTGTTTTATAGAAGGCATCGAAAAACCGCTAACTTGAAACAGTGACCTTTTCCAATGCTTGTTTGTACTCACCATCTTATGTCAAGAAAGTTTGACTTAGCTTAGTCAAGAAAATTTTACAAGCAGCCTTTTATCCGTGTCATTATCTTAAATTTTACTAGGAAGTGGCAGAGATAAGCAATATAGCCAAAAGTCTGGCTTTAGCTCTTGCGCTCTTAATGGCTATATCAAGTTCAAGTTTACTAATTGTTAAACCTGCAAGTGCTCAGTCAATTATCCCTTCGCCGCCACAGTTTAGAATTGAAACCCCAAACAACAACACAATACAGCTGGTTATAAAAAATCAAGCATTCACCAACAGCGGTACAGTTAACTCAATAGTCTATTACTACAGAATCAAAACTAACAATGGATGGGATGAAGATGGTGATTACACTCTTCAATCTAACTCTGATGCAACCGTTATTTCCATTCCTCCAGAACCAAGCGTACCAGATGAAATGCTAAGCAATGCGCTTGAAAACAGCACCTCACTTGATTTTCAAGTTCAAGCAGTAAGTGGTTTTTACAATGAGACTTGGGAGGCAGGCTACATGCCGGGTATGCCTCCTATAGGACCTGGAACTGGGTACTGGCAAATAACATTTACCCCAGCAGAATCAAGTGCGTGGAGTCCTACACAAACAATGACCTTGCCTGCAAATTTCCCATCGAGCCCCGCTCCCACTCAGTCACCTTCCATTCGAATTCAAACTCCTGTCCTTCAAACTCCCGCCAGGAGTTCATCTAATACATCTAACACCTCACTCTTGCTAACAGATCCTAATGCTCTTACAGCGATTGTAGCCTTTTTAGCCGTAATCGTTGCAGCTATAGTTTATACCAGAAAACGGCGGCAACGTAGCAACTGATGCTTGTCTTTTCAGCGCTTACCTTTCACGATTGTCTTGTCGATTTATCCTAAGTGTTATGATTTGCGTTCGAGGATACCAAAGCATTTATACTTCTATAGCAGAAACTATTCTTTTGCAGTTTGCATGAATCATTGTGGAGGCTGAATTGTGAGCGAGTTTAGTGACCTGATTCATTTCATAACTTCTGGAAAAATCGCGGGTTTGCCGCCAATAGCGATAATGATCATTATATTCATAATCGGAATAATCGTGGGTTATCTTCTGCACCTATTCCTGAAGATCGCTATAATAGCTGCCATCGTGGTCTTCGTGGTTGCTTACTTAGGTCTCTTCGGGTTGAGTCTGGGAACTTTAAAAAATCTGGCAACCCAATACGGTCCATTAGTGTATCAATACGGCGTACTTATAATTGGCATATTACCGCTAAGCATCGGATTCATAATTGGCGTGATAATAGGCTTCGTATTATCTTAAGTCTCACACATACGCTTCAAATCGCGAAGGATAGTTTCAGCAGCTAAAATTTTTTCATGAAACCTACCCCTCGATGGCGGCGGTTTTTGAAGGGAGGCAATTGGAGCGAAAAGGTGAAAAGACACAGTGATAATAATCCAGAACGAAGATGACGAAAAATGAGTGAACAACCACCAAACATGGCGACCATCCTGTTAAACGGGTCAAAGCAACAGTTCCTTTTAAACCAGAAAAACTTCAGCACGGGAAGCAAAGGCTTTCACGGTTATGGGAAGATGCAGGTCGGCGAAAAAAACTATCAGGTTAACATTCAACTTGTAGAGATCGGTTCAAAGCCGAAAGAGAAAGAAGAAAAGAAAAAATAACCATTCTTCAAGTTTTTTCATTTATCTTAAAATCTTTTGTAAGCGCCAAACGTTTTCGCTCCGCGTGAATGGCAAATTAGAAATAATTGTGTCTCATGATACTCTGTCTGGGATAGAGAGTTATGACAGACATTGTTTTCACGTTTGAGGTTCACCAGCCTCACAGGTTGAAGCGTAAGCTGGTTTGGGAAGGGAAAATCTTCAGACGCTTGAGCAAACAAGAGTTGTTTAACTATTATTTTGATAATGACGGTGACAGGGAGATTTTCAAGCGTGCTGCACGCAAAGGCTATTTTCCCTCAAACCAGATCCTCCTCGACTCAATCGACAAACACAAGCGTGACCGCAAACAAGTTAAAGTCTCGTTCAGCGTCTCGGGCGTTTTCCTTGAGCAATGCGAAATGTTTGACTCAGACCTGCTTGAAACGTTCAGGCAACTCGCCGCAACCGGTCGTGTCGAGTTTCTAAACCAGACCTACTATCACTCGATTGCGAGCCTTTATCCCGACAAGGAAGAGTTCGTGGATCAGGTGAGAATGCACAAGCAGACCGTAAAGGACCTGCTTGGCTGTTCATCGAACGTTTTCGAGAACACTGAACTTCTGTACAACAACGCCATCGCTAAGACTGTTGAATCATTGGGCTATAAGGGCATCTACACTGAAGGTATCGAGAAAATCCTCGGTGAAAAGTCACCCAATTACGTCTACACATCGAAAGGTGCCAAAAAAATTCGAGTGCTGCTCCGCAACTACAAGCTGACGGACGATATTGGTTTTCGGTTTTCGGCAAGATGGTGGTCCGAATGGCCGCTGACCGCCGACAAATACGCAGGTTGGCTAGCTAGAACGCCGGGTCAATGTATCAACATTTTTCCTGACTACGAAACTTTCGGCGAACATCATTGGCCTGAAACAGGCATCCACAGCTTTCTGCAACATCTTCCGGATGAGATATTGAAGTTTGAAAATTTAGAGATGGCAACTCCTTCCGAAACGGTGGCCAATCATGCCCCGACAGGCGAAATCGACGTACCCGAAGGCCAAGGCACCGTTTCATGGGCAGATGTACAGCGAGACCAGACCGGTTGGCTTGGCAACGTAATGCAGTGGGCGTATTACACGACGTTGCGCCGTTTGGAGCCGTTCGTGAAAGAAGCTGACGACATTGAGTTGCTCAAACTGTGGCGTGACTTCCAAACAAGCGACCACTTGTACTACATGTTCACCGCCGGCGGGGGACCCGGCGAAGTGCACTCTTACTTCAGCCCCTACGAATCCCCCATGGATGCTTTCTTAGTGGCACAAACATTGCTAAACGATTTTGAAGCAAGGCTTAGGTTGTTTATACTGACGGCGAACGAGCCCTTCTTGTTTTACACAGGCGTTGGAAAGGAACATTACACGGGAATCATGGTTTGGAGCCTCAAGGGATTCGTTAAAGCACTCGAAGAAGTTAACGTGAAAGCCATCAAGTTCCACGCTGAAAACGGTGACTTTGAAAGCTGGGCGCAGAACTCGCTTAAAGATCAAGAGTTAGCATCCCAGTTGAAAGCGCTCAGGGATTCAAAAGAAAAAGGCGAGAAGCTGAGAGAGACTATATTAAATTTCGCGAAAAGGCGTTATGAAACGTTGAACAGGCAAACGCAGGATGCAACGGAGCTTTTCTGAGAGAACTGTCGCGTTTATAAGAGATGCTACCCTACTCTTTGATTACAAGGTGCGTCAATAATGAGAGAAGAGCTTCCCTTTCCGGAGAAGGTTCTGCAAATGCTGCATAACTTGTGCGCCACGGCGCCTGATTTGGCGAGAAGAAGTGAAGAAATAGCAAGGCTTCTCCAGAGAGACCAGAATGAAATCGAAGGCATATTGGATCAGTACAAGGCTGAAGGTTTTGCTGAAAGTTTTGTTGACAGTGAAGGAAAGAAAAGGTATTATCTTAATGGAAGAGGAATAATCAAGGTCTGCTCGCTTTTCACGTGAGTGGAAACATGCGCATCATTATTTTTTCTTGGGAGTATCCGCCAAGAGTCGTGGGTAAACTTGCACAATACGTAAAGGCGTTAGCGAGCCTGCTTGCCAGCGACAAAGTTGAAGTTAACGTTGTAACCTACGATGATGCTATAACGGGTTCCTCCCGAGAACCAACTGGGGTACAAGTAGTCCGAGTGCCAAATCCTGTTCGAACCCACATTGGGGTTTTAACGTGGGTTTTAACGCTTAATCAAGAGGTTGAAAGAGCAGCAGCTAACCTTTACTACGAAGCAGGGAAACAAATTGACCTAATAGATGCTTACGACTGGCATTTTATTCCAGCTGCAGTTACCCTGAAAAACGGGCTGGGCATCCCGTTCGTTTATTCTGTTGAGAGTTTAGAGGATCACCGATCACACCCAGCGAACACGCCGTATAACATGGCGATTAAAAGTGTTGAGTGGCTGGGTTTTTACGAGGCACAAAAGGTGTGCGTTAAATCAGAATGGATGCGCGACGAAATCATCAGAATCTACAAGGTTCCCAAAGAAAAAATATTTGTAGTTTCAACGGCGCCAGATTCTTCCGTAAAAGAAATTCTATCACTTTACACGATGCTGCAGGAGGCTTAAAGGCTAAATGAAAAACGATTTAGCAGTGATGATGCTCAGTTGGGAGTTCCCGCCCAGAGTCATCGGAGGAATTTCCCCTCATGTCTACTTTTTGTCGAAGAGCTTAGCGAAGCAAGGCGTAAAAGTTTACGTCGTAACCTGCGATTTTCCAGGTGCACCGTCGCATGAAGTAATTGACGAGGTTGAAGTCTACCGTGTTGACTCATACAAGAATCCAGCGCCAGATTTTGCCACGTGGGTTTACTTGATGAACCTTAACATGCAGAAGGAAACGGCGGCTCTAACGAGAAAAATTGAGAATAAAATCGACCTGTTCCACGCTCATGATTGGCTCGTAGCAAATGCGGGAATAGGGCTCAAACATGTCTTTCGAAAACCGCTTTTGGTAACTATGCATTCGACGGAGATAGGCAGGAGAGATGGGTTGCACACTGATACGGAAAAAATGATTCATGAAACTGAAGCGTGGCTTACTTATGAAGCGTGGAAGGTTATCTGTTGTAGTGACTACATGATTTCACACGTTAAATGGGCCTTCGGCCTTCCAAACGATAAGCTGGTCATGGTTCCCAACGGTGTAAACGCTCAGTCTTACGGCGCCGCTGTCGATGACTTAAAAGATTTCAGAAATAAATTCGCGCTGCCGCAGGAGAAAATTGTTCTCTTTGTCGGCAGGTTAGTCTATGAGAAAGGCGTCCACATCTTAATCAACGCTGTTCCGAAAATTTTGGACAAAGTCAACGCCAAATTCATAATCGTCGGCAGCGGCTACATGAAAGAGCAACTCCTGAACGTTGTCCGCGGCATGAGGCTTGAGCATAAAGTTCTCTTTGAAGGCTTCCTCGATGAACAGACACTGCTTAAACTTCAACAGTGTGCTGACGTGTCCGTTGTGCCCTCGCTTTTTGAACCGTTCGGAATCGTCGCCTTAGAAGCTATGGCTGCGAAAAGCCCAGTTGTTGCATCTGACACTGGCGGCTTATCCGAAATCATCAAGCATGACGTGACCGGAGTCAAAGTTTTCCCCAACAACCCTGACTCATTAGCATGGGGAATAAACAAGGTTCTCCTCGACGATAATTACAGGCAACGAATCAGAGAAAACGCATACAAGGAAGTTTTAGAAAGGTACGACTGGGAAAAAATCGCGCAGCAAACCAGACGCATATACGAAGGCGTTTTAGGCGAATACTCAATCAGCTTCTGGGCATGAAGTTTAGGGCTACTTTCCTATCACCCTCACGTTTTCAACCTGAATCCAAGGAGAAATCAGCTGCCCAATCTGCCGTTCATTGTCGCCGATTAAACTCACGTTTTTGAGTAATTCAAAGATATTGCCCGCCAACATAACGCCCCTACTGCAATGGGTTATTTCGCCTTTTCTTATCTTCCAAGCTGGGCTTGCGACCACTGAGAACTCGCCGCTTACAGGATTGCTGCTGTGAGCTCCCTGAAGGTAATAGATTATCAAGCCGTCATCCACTTCGTTTAACATTTCGTCGCTTTTCTTGTTTCCGGGTAGTACGTGGAAGTTTGTGGGTTCAATGCTGGGCGTTGAGAGATATCCTGCCCTTTCAGCGTTCCCTGTGCTTTCTTTCCCTTCCTTTTTAGCCGAGTAACTGTCATACAGGAAGCTGCGCAGTATGCCTTTTTCAATAACTGCGGTTTTCTGGTGAGGCACGCCTTCGCCATCGAAAGGCGACGTGTGAAGACCGCCTGAGAGTAACCCGTCATCGTAAACTGTAAGGTTTTCAGAAGCCACTTTTTCGTTGATTTTACCTTTAAACGGAGACTGATTCCTCTGCACGCTATCAGCTTTAACGGCGTTAATCAGCGTGTAGGCGAAAAGGTCCTGTAGTGCAAACTGTGTAAGTATGAGAGTGGTGGATTTGGTTTCAACCGATTTGGTTTTTAGCGCTGAAACCGCCAGGTTCGCCGCTTCTTTTCCTACCCAAACTGGGTCAACCTCGTAGCTTCTTGAAGCGTTGAATTCAAAACAAACCGGCGTGACCGAATTGCCTTCCCTAGCCAAAGTTGCTATGCTGCATTCCACTATTGTTCCCTTGTCAAAACCAGAGACCCCGTTTGAGTTAGCGACGGCGTTAGAAATGTAAGCGCCGCCAACCCCACCCTCAACGGGGAAAACACGTTTATCAACTTGCCCGGCAGCATCCAACATGGTTGAAGCGACATTAACTAGTTCCTCTGATCCAAGCTCAACAATCTTATCGTCAAACGTTTTTTCCGGTGAAGCGTAGGCTTTTCTTCCCGGCAGTGATTTCCAGTCTGGGTCAGGCTTACTTGCTCTCGCAGCGCTCAAAGCCCTAACGATTATGTTATCAACCTCGCTTGTGTCATCGATGACGTTTGTGTAGGCAAAACCCACCGCTTTGTTAGCAACCAGGCGGATTCCTAAACCACGGTCAATTATTCTGTTAGTCTTGCTGATTTGTCCCAGTTCGATGCCGATGTTGGTTGCTTGCCCCTCGTAAACGTAAGCCTCCGCCTCTGAAGCGCCCTTTTTCAAAGATTGGTTTACTGCGTTTTCCGCTAAACTCAACATCAGATCTTTTTTAAGCGCTACCACCGACGATAACCTCTTTTACACTTATGTGCGGTCCACCATCACTAACGAAAGCTGTCTGGCCTTTTCCACACCTGCCGGGATCTAACAGAAAATCTTTCCCGACGGCATCAACTTTGTGCAGAGTTTCAAGTGTGTTGCCGCTTATTGATGCGTCACGTACTGGGGCGCCTACTTCGCCGTTATTTATTTCGTAGCCTTCTTGGATGCCAACTTGGAAGGTGCCGTCGAGATTTGCTTGTCCTCCCCTGAAGCTCTTGAAGTAGTACCCCTGCTTGACTTTTTCGACTAATTCTTCGAAAGAGTGGTCTCTTGGCTCCATGTAAGTGCACCGCATGCGGATGATTGGTTCCACTCGAAAATCTTCAGCCCTCGCGTTACCTGTTGGTTCAGCATTGAATTTTTGGGCGGTTTCACGGTTATGCATCAAACCCGCGACTACGCCGTCTTTTATGAGCAGTGTCTTTTGCGTTTGAACCCCTTCATCATCATACTTAAAAGCGCCAAAGGCGCCTTCGATCGTGCCGTCGTCATAGAACGTGACCAGATCAGACCCGACCTTCTTGCCCAAGTTGCTCGCTAATACGTCGCCTGATAGAGCTAAATCAGCCTCAGCTAAATGCCCAAACGCTTCGTGAACAAAAACACCCACCACGTTTGGACCTAAGACGACTGGAAATGTGCCGCCCCTCAGTGATTTCGCGCTTAATTGTTTAATCGCCCGCTCAGCAACTTTTTCACCTAAGTCTTCGGGTGTTTGCTCGTCGAATATTTCGTAGCCTGCCGTGGAGCCTATTTCTTCTCGGCTGAAAGTGAATACGCCCTCGTTTAAGGCTGATGCGGTGGTTCTCGCCCAAACATACAGCGTGTCCTCCGCTATGCTTGTGCCCTCGCTGTTCACAAAATAGTTAGTTCCAGTCAAGTCAAGATAATCAGTCGTGCAACTTTTTACCCGCTCGTCAAAGCCCAAACTTGCCTTACTCACGGTTAACGCGGTTTTGATTTTCTCTTCCATCTGAATATCCGCCGGATTCTTTTTCGGCTTCAACTCCACGCGGTCAGTGATCACATTAGCCTTTGCAAGCTTAATCGGCGTTTTCAAATGAGAACTAGCCGTCTTGGCCATCCTGCAAGCATCCGAAACTGCGCGCTCCAAAATTTCGCCGTCCAACGAGCCGACGGAGGCAAAACCCCAGGCGCCATCTACTAGCACACGCAAAGCAACACCGCTTTCAATTCCCTGCTTTGCTGCTTCAACACGCTCCTCCTTGACGGTGAGCATAGTCTTGAACATTTTTTGAGCTCGCGCCTCGGCGTATTGTGCTCCAAACTTTTGGATTGCAACGTTGTTAATTTTAGCTAGAAGGTCTTCCAATGGTCATCTATCCCTTGCAAAGCTTAATGTTTACTAAGAACTGTTTGAAGGAATTAAACCGTTTTGTCGCTTATTATCGATGCTGATTCCTTAGAGTAGGCGAGACCTCTTTCTTACCAGAAATCGGTCATGTTTAACTGCTTAATTGTCATAACGGGCGGTTTAGGCTTAACTGGCGGGGTGCTGACTTCTAAAACTAGCTGCCCGTAAACCCCGTCATATCCTGGCGCGACCTTTGCATCGCCGTTCCTAACTTTTACAATGGCTTGGGCGATGGATACATCCACTACCTTAACTAAGGCTTCCAACGGTGCATCTATCAGCACCGTGTACTCATCCCCGAATTTTTCGACCAGCGGACTGTAGTTTTTCCAAACTGCCTGTGTCGACGGCGAATCAGTGCCTAACACCGCTGCGATAATCTCGGAGAGTGGAAGCAAACGCAAAAATCCCGGAGCGTCCGCACGCTTAAAGTCGGCTGGTCTGTCCGCGAGTTCTTCAACTCGCTGCTCTACGCCTTTCGTCAAAGGTCGACGGCAAACTGGGCAGATATTGCCAAACTTTATGGCTTCCTCTGGCGAAAAAGAAACCTTGCAGTTGCGGTGACCCGTCCAATGATACTTTCCGTAAGCAGGGTCAACTTCAATCGTGTACTTTAATCGGGCAGGGTCATTGCTGATTACGGCGCTCGTGACCTGCTGGTACGTGAATTTTTCAAGCTCGAAAACGTTAGCTTCCCTCCCGATGCGCCACGGCCAAAAACTGTGGCAGTCACTGTTGGAAACCAAAGTGAACTTGTCTAGGCTGCTTAGGCGCCAGTTCATGGGCGGATCCGAACTTAAACCCGTTTCCAAAGCGTGAATGTGCCTTGTCATGTCCTGATAGCAGTCTTCCACGGTGTCGAAGCCGCTGAAGGCGCCGAAAATGCTAAACCACGGCGTCCAAGCATGCGCTGGAAAAATCATGTTCTCGCTCGAAACAGCCATAACTTCCTCAACAAGTTGCGGCGCAGACACGTCTAAGATTGGCCTGCCATCCGAGGCTAAATCGCCAAACTGTTTCAATCTGTCATTGATTTGGGTGGCTACCTCGATGCTTGGTGTCAAAATTACATGGTGAACTTTCTTGGATTGACCTTTGTAGTCGAATATCGTGCAGACTTCCGTCGTAAGCATAAACCGAACAGGCGAATCCGCATTGCTCGTCAACTTAAAGAGCCCTGTTTCCTGGTCGGGCGTCAGGGTTTCGTTGATTTCTCTGAGCCAAACCGGGTGGGTGAAGTCACCTGTGCCGACAAGGTCTAAACCTTTAATTCGTGAGTAGCGAGCGATTTCTGGAATGCTCATTTGCTCGCTTGTCGCTCGGCTGTAACGACCGTGAATGTGCAAGTCCGCTATGACTCTCAATGTTAGCGCCTAATCCTTAACGTTACGCCTAACTGTTTTAAGGCTTCGCTAAGTCAACGCTGAAAAAAGCTAAGTGAAAAATTATCATTGCCTACAGTTTAGAGTTTAGCTTGTCAGTTAATGCAACCAGTGCTTCAATCAGCTGCTTGATCAGCATTCTTGTTTGTTCATTGGTTAGTCTGCCGTTTGCATCAATGCTGTCGGCGGCGTTAGATAGCATGACTTCGGGCTGGTTAACTGTGTACATGTTTTGGAAAACAAACGATTGGCGCAGGATGTACTGTGCCCTAGCTCCACCGAATCTTCCAATTGATGCACTCATAATGGCAACTGGCTTATTCCTCAATGCGTCATCTTCATAAGGTCTTGAAGCCCAATCAAACGCGTTCTTTAGGACGCCGGGGATTGAGAAGTTGTATTCGGGTGTGGCAATTAAAATGGCATCTGCGTTCCTGATTTTTTCCTTGAACTCTTTAACCCTCGGCGGCGCATTGTGCTCGTTGTCTTGGTTGAAGGGCGGGATGCCTTCTAAATCGAAAACTTCAATTGCAACGTTTTCCGGTGCTACCTCTACGGCTGCGCGGTTCAGCGCTTTGTTGTATGAACCTTTTCTTAGGCTTCCGGCGAAGGCTAAAATTCTAAAAGGTGTTTGCAAAGGAAAACCACCGTGAAGACGTTAAAGGAGTACGCGGCTCTTATGATTTAAGCTTTCTTGATTTTTTTTACCGTGTCTGTTGTTCTATGTATTCTTTTTTGAGTGTTATAATGAGGCGGTTGACTTCATCTGGGTCGCTTATGCCTTGGAAGCGGAATATTTCTCGGTCATTGTGAAGAAAAACAATATCTCCGAAACTCATACTCTTGCCGGAACTAATGCCTGTGGCTGCACCAGCGAACCCGCCACCGCCGTAAACGCCGGCGAATGAACCGATCCTGTTTCCTTTTGAGTTGCGAAATTGATTCATCACAACTGAATCTGAAAGGTCAAGCCATCCTAACGCAAGAAATTTTTCTTGCTGGTTATCTTTCGTTACTGGAAACTGCTTGATGGCTCTCATGTTTGTGATAAACCACCTTTCAGTTATCTCCTTGTTGAAGACTCCCTTCCGAGCGGTGTGGCTCCAGATAACTTGCTCGCTGGTGTTGAAGCTGCGGTTCAACATTTTAGCTTGATATTCGAGTTCTTGTTGGCTTGTCGGCTTTTCGATCGGGTTAAAAACTCTCGCCGGCAGTGGCGGAAGAAGCTTAGCCAACTCTTCAGATAACCGTTTGAGGTAGATTCTGCTTGCGCGGTGGTCGATCGATGCTGAGATAACTGTTTTCCCGGATTTCGGGTCAAGAAGTACCTCAACTTTATGGGGGTAATACGCGGTTGATAACGGGTGCTTAGCAACTATTTTTGAGTCAAATTCCTCTTCAACCCTGTAGCCTCTGTTGTCAAGGGCTTGGAGAACCACTTCCTTAGCTTTCTGCTGGTCCACCATTGTTTCAAGAGTGAACCTGTCTGAAGGCATAAAGATCTCGCTTGGTTATCTCTCCTTTTAACATATAAGATTTGGCATGTAGCCACTATGGGTTTTTCGCCGTTCGTTTGTCTGGTGTGCGCAACGCTGCCCTATAGGAGGCAAAAGCACATACGGTTCGTCGATACAATTTGACGGTACAATGGCGGGGACCTTCGCCCAAGTGTTTAGACTTAACGATCTTGTATGTGAGCGCTGGCGCTAGAATACGACATAATGCGTAATCTAAACAAAGCGTTAGAAGCACAAAATCAAGAAAATTGTGGGAAAGTGGCGGCTATCCTGTTGCAGGCTTCAATTATGTGTTCTTTCGGCTGGGTAAAGGCAATCCTAGCGTAGCCTTCGCCAAACTTGCCGAAGCCAACGCCTGGTGTTAACACTACGCCGGCATCAAGCACTTTTGCAGTGAATTGGATCGAGTCGCCGTTGCAGTTTACCCAGACGTAAAATGTTGCTTTTGGCTTGTCGCACTTGTATCCTATTTTGCAAAGGGTTTCAACTAGCAGGTCCCGGCGTTCCTGTAGGATTTGGTTGTTCCTCTTCAGGAAATCTGGCGCTTCGTCCGTGTAGGTTCCTAAGGCTTTGGCGGCGACTTTCTGAACGTAAACCGGCGGTCCCGAGTCAATTTGCGACTTAATCTTGGTTAGGCCGCTGATGAGCTGCCCGTTTCCAACGGCGAATCCGATGCGGTCACCTGTCATGTTGAAGGTTTTCGAAAGCGAATGGAACTCGACAGCAACGTCCATTGCGCCGTCAATTTCCAGGATACTTGGTGCGCGATAACCGTCGTAGGTGATTTCTGAGTAGGCGTTGTCGTAGCAGATGATTATATTGTTCTCTTTGGCGAAGCCCACGGCTTGCTTCAAGAGCTTCCTGTCTACTGTGGCTGCGGTGGGGTTGTTAGGGTAGTTGAGGAACATCATCTTAACTCTCCTGGCGTCAATGGCTTCAAGGTCAGGTTTGAAACCGTTTTCTTCCAAAAGGGGCATGGGCACAACTGTGCCATCGGAGAGAATCGTGCTTCCGTTGGCGTACACTGGATAAGCTGGGTCAGGCACCAGTACGCGGTCACCCGGGTTGATGAACGCTCGAGCAATGTTTGCTAACCCTTCTTTCGAACCTAAAAGAGCCACCACTTGGTCTTGAACCAAGTCAACGTTGAACCTTTTCTTGTACCATCCCGTCACGGCTTCACGGAAGTCTGGCTCGCCTTGACTAAAAGAGTAGTGGTGGTTCTGCGGGTCAGCAGCTTCCTGCTTGAGCCATTCAATTATGAACTGGGGTGGCGGCAGGTCAGGGTCACCTATGCTTAACGAGATTAAATCGACACCTTGAGCCTTCTTTTCCTTAATGACTTTTTCAATTTCAGCAAACAGGTAAGGAGGTAACCGGTTAATTCTCTCCGCATACTCAAACGTCACTTTTAAACCTCTCCAAAGAGCGTCCCCTCAAAAACTTTTTCGGCTGGACCGCTCAGATACAAATCCTCAGCCACTTCAACCTGCAAATGGCCTCCCAACACTTCAACAGTAACTTTGTCTGAGACTTTCCGGAGCTTGTGGGCGGCGGCTACAGCAGCGCAGGTTCCTGTCCCACATGAAAGGGTTTCTCCGCAACCACGTTCCCAAACGCGGACTTTCAGTCGATTCTTGTTTAGGACTTGAACAAACCCGACGTTAGTTCTTTTGGGAAAAGCCTTGTGATTCTCGATTTTTGGGCCAATCTGGTCAACTGGAAAATCATCCACACTATCAACAAAAATGACACAATGAGGATTACCCATCGAAAGGCACGTGACCCTAAAAGTTTCGCCGTTAACCTCTAAGTCTTCGTCAATGCATGTGCCGCGTCCGACCATCGGAACCGAGCCCCTTTCCCAGTTTGGAGCTCCCATGTCAACCTTAACCGTTTTCACTTCATTGCCCTTGACTGTTAGCCAGACATTCTTGATTCCAGAGAACGTTTCAACGGTAAACTCGTTTTTCTTGACGATGCCGTTTTCGTAGCAGTACTTGGCAAAACACCTTATACCGTTACCACACATCTCAGCCTCGCCACCGTCAGCATTGAAAATCCGCATCCTGGCATCAGCCACCTTAGAACACGAAACCAGAAGGAGTCCATCCGCACCCACCGACAAGCGTCGTTCACAAAGCTGCTTAGCCAACCGAGCAGCGTGGTCCCCGCTTATTTTCTCATCTCTGTTATCGATTACTATGTAGTCGTTGCCTAAACCATGCATCTTCCAGAACCGCATCAGGGTTACTCTGCCACCTTCTGGTTAGCTGTTAAATTATCCAATTGCTCTCGCTCCCTAATCAAAATGGGCTTGCCCTGCCTGATCATTACCTCTGCGGCTCGGGGTCTCGCGTTGTACTGTGAACTCATGCTGAAACCGTACGCGCCAGCGTTCAAGACCGCCAGCACGTCACCCTCTTCTATGTCAGGTAACTTGCGAGCCTGAGCTAAGGCGTCGCCTGACTCGCAGATTGGACCGACCACGTCATAGCTTTCTTTATCCGCAGCGTCCAGCTTATTGGCGACTAGAATCGGATGGTAGGAACCGTACATCGTTGGACGAACCAGAGTATTGAAACCTGCGTCTACACCGACAAATCTCTTCGAAGGCGTAACCTTCACAGTGTTAACGGTTGTTAGGAGAATGCTTGCGTCGCATACTATGTACCTGCCTGGCTCCACGCACAAGAACGGTTTCCCCAACCTGTATTCAGCAATCTTGGTCTTGAATGGCGCCACTACTTTGCTGGAGAAAGCTTCCCAATCGAACTCTTGCTCATCGGGATTGTACGGAACCCCAAAGCCGCCGCCTAAATCGATGAACTCGAAGCCCACGCCCACCTCATCATGAACACGCTTCGCTATGCTCAACAACTTATCCACCGCCAACACGTAAGGTTCCACATCAAGGATGCCTGAGCCAATATGCATGTGAATGCCAAAGCGTTCAACTCTTGCCCTCTTGGCAATGGCATAGGCTTGGATTGCTTCTTCTTCCCAAAGCCCAAATTTCGAGTCTGGACCCGCCGTTATGCAGTGGCTGTGATGCCCAGCGACCACTTCTGGGTTAACACGAACCGACAAGATCTGAGGAACGCCAATTTTAAGGAGTCTATCCAATTCTGATAATGAATCGATGTTTACGGTAACATTGGCGTCTGACAACATTTTTAACTCGTCGTTTCGGACGCTGGTCCCCGTGAACATTATGCGGTCTTGCGTGTAGCCGCTGATGAATCCCATGAACACTTCTCCTGGGCTGACTGTGTCCAAGTAGGCGCCTTGCGACTGCAGAATCTTTAGCGCAGTGAGGTTCGAGTTCGCTTTGGCAGCGTAGTAGACCCTGATGTACTTGTAGTTGCGGATTAAAGCGTCATGAAGTCTATTGTAATTGTCCCTGATTCGTTTCTCGCTCACCACGTATAGTGGTGTATCATATTTTTGAGCCAACTCCTTAACCGAAAAGCCATCAAAAAACAAGTTACCTTTTCGGTCTTCCAAAGGCTCATGAAGCTTTCTTTTCTTGACCATGCTTCTTACACCAGACTTAAGATTATCATTTTAGGAGGGCGCTGTTAAACAAAGCCTTTAGCAACATAGAGCTCAGCGCTTAAAATGCCTGCGCCTGCAGCGCCACGAACCGTGTTATGCCCAAGGCACATATACTTGAAAGTCATTATCGGGTCCTTACGTATCCTGCCGACTACGACACTCATTCCGCAGCCTGTGTCACGGTCAAAGCGTGGCTGAGGTCTATTCCTCTCATGCCGAACAACGATGGGTCGGTCAGGCGCTGAGGGCAACTTGAGCTTTTGCGGTTCGCCCTTAAAGTTGGTGAATGCGGATTCAATCTCACTTATCGAAGGGGCACGTTCCAGTTTGGCGAAGATTGATTCCAGATGCCCATCTTTCACGTTTACTCGGTTACAGCTTGAGGTAATCTTGAAATCGGCATTCTGAACAGCCTCGCCGTTAAACGTGCCAAGTACCTTGAGGGCTTCCGTTTCCATTTTCTCCTCTTCGCCTGAAATGAAGGGAACGACATTATCAATTATGTCCAATGAAGGAACACCGGGGTAGCCTGCACCGCTAAGTGCTTGCATGGTTGAAACAACAACTTCCTTCAGGCCAAACTGCATAATAGGCTTCAGAGTAATCGCAAGCTGGATAGTACTGCAGTTAGGATCGGTTGTTATGAAGCCTTTCCAGCCTCTTTCCTTCTGCTGAATCTTCACCAAATCTGCATGCTCAGGGTTAATCTCTGGAATAATCAGCGGAACATCCTTTTCCATTCTATGCGCACTCGCCTTGCTAAACACCGGGTAAAACGCCGCAAATTCAGATTCAACTGGACCAGCTAAATCACCAGGCAACGAAGAAAAAACCAAATCAACGTCACCCGCCCTCTCCACCGATTCAACATCGGCGCTCACCACCGGCATCTCAGCAATTTCTTTAGGCAGGTTTGACTCCATAACCCAGTTGCAGGCTTCCCCGTATTTTTTGCCTGCTGAGCGCTCTGAAGCAGCAAGCACCTCAATATGGAACCACGGGTGTCCCTGCAAGATCTGAATAAACCTTTGCCCAACGGCTCCCGTTGCGCCCAAGATGGCTACTTTCCGCTTAAACGACATTTTCTATCGCTTCCTTCGCTCTTTTGATTTCGTTTTCCTCAATAAAAACGTTGATGGTTGCCTTACTCGTTGTAACTTCAATTATGTTAATTCCCGCTTGACTTAAGGCGTTAGAGATTCTTGCTATGCCGCCGGGCGAATCGATGAAGTCAGGATCGCTGATTTGGATCATTGCGACGTTTTCTCTGTGGCTTACAGCCTTGAAGTCTTTTACGCCGTGCAGTAGGTTCAGAATCTGTGCGACATCACCGTCTGTAGTGAAGACAGTCACTGATCTTCTTCCAGAACTGACGCCGTAAACCGGTTTTTTGCTGAGCACAGAGAAGACATTTCTGATGTTTTGCGCGTTCACTTCGCAGACGATGCTTATAGCAATTAAGCCTTTCTGTGTTGAGGCTTCAGCAGAGTTGATGTTGAAAGACCCTCTAATTTCCGTGCCGCCCCTTGTAAGGTTGCCTGAGTTGAAATCCACTATCCGAAGGGTTTGGTTTGGCAGTTTATATTTCAGGGCTCCGGGTTTGACGATTCTTGCTCCGCCCTGAGCTAAATCGAACATTTCATGGATTTCCAGCTTACTGAGTGGTCTTGCGTCGGGAACTATCCTCGGGTCTGCCGATAGCACTCCACTTGTTTCCTTTACGAGAATTATTTCATCTGCCGATACGCATCTGGCTAGCAACACTGCCGTCGTATCGCTTCCGCCTCTCCCCAGAGTGGTAACTCTGCCCTCAGAGTCTTTTCCAAGAAAACCACATACAACCGGAATAACTTTGCCCAGAAGAGGCGTTAGGGACTTTGCGGTTACAGACGCGGTTTTTTCCAAGTCAGGCGTGGCGTGAAGAAAATTTGAGTCAGTCAAAATCGGCCAGTTATCGTAGGCTGGATCGAAAACTTCAGTTTTTAACCCTGCAGCCCTTAGGGCTGCAGAGAAGATTCGAGCACTCGTCCGTTCGCCCATGGATATTATCTCTGCCCACTCAGCGTCGCTAACGCCTATTTTAGTCAGCGTTTGGGTAAGGCTATCGGTCGTTTTGCCCATGGCAGAAACCACCACAATCATTTCCTCAAATCGCGCTTCCGCCAGAAGCTTAGCTGCCTGTTGGATTTTTTCCCCAGACGATAAGTCAGCACCTCCGAACTTGATAACGACCCTGGCCAAATCTGCCTCGCCTTCAACACAATCCTAAAACATCAGCCATGCTGTAGACCCTTGGCTCGCTTCGCTTGCTCAGCCATTCAGCCGCGTAAACGGCGCCCTGGGCAAACACGCTTCGTGAGAACGCTGTGTGCTCTATGCGCAGCATCTCGTATGGTCCTGCAACTACTAGGTCATGAATCCCAGGTACTCCGCCCACGCGCATCGCTGTGATTTCAAGTTCGCCAAGTTGACGTGGGCTTATTCCTTCGCGTCCAGAAACCACTTTCGTGTAACCGCGGGCGTTAGCGACAATCTCGCCAAGCTTTTTTGCCGTTCCGCTTGGAGCATCCTTCTTGCCAGTGTGGTGTATTTCGCTTATGCTGAAATCATACCCGTCTGGAAAAGCCTGCAAAGCTTCTGCCAGTTTAAAAAGTATGTTGACGCCCACAGAGTAATTAGGTGAAAAGACGGCTGGAACCTTGCCCGACATCGCGCTTACCACGTGACGTCTCTGCTCCGGAGTGAATCCTGTGGTTCCGAGGATTATGCGTTTTCCGAGATCAGCCACGATTGGAATATTGACAACTTCCGCGGCTGGCGTGGTAAAACTCATGTAGGTGTCGGCGTCTTGGACAGCCTCTTTTAGCATTTCGGAGCTCAGAATTCGCGTATCCGAATTGGGGACACCGAGTTCGCGAAGGGTCTTGCCCACAGACGAACTGCCCGGGGCTTCAATAGCTCCAACAATCTTATGACCCTTTGATGCTGCTTCAGCTATGATGGCGTTCCCCATCCTGCCCGCAGCGCCTGCCACGCACAACTTAAGCATAGAAAAGACCCTCTAGGCCGCGTTCATCGTACAATCGTTCCTTCAAGTCTACGTTAAAGAAGTCTGCGACGGGCTGAAGGATTTCAGGGTTGTTCTCGTAAACTTTTCTAGCATTCGAAAGAATCACTTCTAAACCGTTTCGGCTCATTTTTCCCAGCGGTTGCCTGCAGGGACCAGAAGGCATGCCTAAAACGTTCATCAGGGTCTTGTAGGGCAGAGGGTTGCGGGCTTTACATGCAACGGCGCCATAGTGCGTTTGTTCTTGTGTTTTCACGGTGATTATGCTGAAAAGCGGCTGCATCGCCCAGGCGATGTCGCTGGCTTCCTCTTGATTACCGTCAAGAATGTAGTGCGTCATGTCAGCTACCGCCCGCGGAGCGATGTTTGACGCGACCGAGATCACACCGCTTGAACCAATGTCCGGTGAAGTCATCATGGCTAAGGTTTTGTCGTCGTCTCCTGAGAGGATGTCAAAGTTTTCACCGCAAAGTTGCCTCGTCAACTCCATGTTCTTCAAGTCTCCCGTAGCTTCTTTTACGCAGCGAATGTTCGGGTATTGCTCGTGGAGCATTGCTAGATCTTGCGGAAGAAGCTGAGTCCCTGTTCTGCCCGGAATAACATAAGGGATGACCGTGACGCCGGGGAATTGTTGCGCGATGGGTTCGAGGTACTCCCTTCGAATCTCCATTGAGCTCGGTCCGTTGTAGTAGGGGTCAACGAGAAGAACGCATTTTACGCCTAAGTGCTGGGCATGAAGCGTGCCTTCGATTGCTTCTTGAGTTGAGTTGCTTCCTGTGCCTGCAATCGTTAAGCATCTTCCTTTGGCATAATCGTGGATTTGTTTTATCACCATGTTGTGTTCATTCCAGTCTAAAGTCGGGCTTTCTCCGGTTGTGCCGACGGCTACCAAGCCTTGTACACCCTCTTTTAACTGGAAACTAACTAGTTGACGTAAACCTTCGTAATCGACTTGGCGATCCCGCGTCATGGGAGTTATTAGCGCAGTATAACAGCCATTGAACTTGACCATTTCGAATCCCTCATTTATGTTAAAATAACCAACGCTAATCGTATTTAAATATTGCGTTTTCATCATATTTTTTGCTAAAAACGCAACAGCGTTCCATGTATCAACTACCGTTCGAGAACTTAATCTCTCCCAGCTTAAATGGCTGACAAAAATCAACGGATCAAAGGCACAACGTAATAAGCAGTAAAAACGCCATCGAATCCATCATAAAGCTTACGCAAATAAGCAACCGCACCTTCCACAGTTTCTGCCGTGGGAATGATTAGCCTATAGTTATCAGACCGAACCACTTCCTCAAGCCTTCCCGCCTCCTTCTTTGTTATCTTCATCCGCAAAACCTTCCGACCCGACATGTAAACTGCAATCTCTCCATGCGATGGCTTACCCCTTCGGACATCGATCGTTTTTTCATTCGTCTTCAACCATTCGAAGGCTTCTTTCTTTGTTCGGAAAACTGGCAAGTCAGCACCGGAATTGACAATAAAGCGACCGACAAATAAGCTTTAAGTAGAAACCCGAACAGCGTCATGAAATGAAAAAATGGGTGGAACCGAGAAAGATTATGTTTAACCCTTCCCTTTCTCTTCTTTACCGAAGTATGTTGTCCATTTCAGTTTGCGTGCGTCCCGTTTGAATTCTAAGGAACTTTTCTTGCATTTACCAGAATCGAACCACAGAATCGACCCGTCGTTCTTAACGTACATCATTCCAGTCCCAGCTGGAAAATCAGCGCCACAGAACGAGCATTTACGGTTTTTCGGCATGAATAACTTCTCCTAAAGAATTTACCTAGTGATTTTCTTTGCTTCTCTCTCTGTTTCTCGCAGCATTAGAATATCTTGCACTCGCACAGGACCTTTAACGTTGCGTGTTATGATCCTACCCTTGTCTTTGCCTTCCATGATGCGCACTCGAACCTGTGTGATTTCACCGGTTACGCCCGTACGTCCGATGATTTGAATGACTTCAGACGGAGTATTTTCTTCAGCTGCTTCCTTGCTCATCACTGAGATCCTCGTTTAACCTGATCGATTCTGTTGACGATTTCTTTTATTAATCCGGTGGCTTCGCCTTCCCTCAGAATGCACGCTGCCGCACATGGAACGTCGATGCCTACTGCGCTACCGAGTTTGTTTTTGTCTGGTACGAAAACGTACGGAATCTTTCTTTCATCGCAGAGAAGTGGCAAATGCGCTATTACTTCTGGCGGGTCAACATCTTCGGCTATTACAACAAGCTTTGCTTGAGATCGCTCAACAGCTTTTGTTGCCTCGTTTGTTCCTTTCTTGACTACTCCTGATTTGGAAGCAATCGAAAGGGCTTCATAGGCTGCATCTACGATTTCTTTAGGTACTTCGTATTTTACATAAAACGGTTTGGACATATTAGCCTCACCCTGTTAAAGCACAGTTGTATCAACAGTTCTTATTTAAGAAGTTTTCGACTCTAAAAAGACAGTTTTAGTGTTCACCTTATAAACACTTTAGAAAGCTTTAAATAAGCATCTACGGTCACCTACATGTTTTTCGAGAGAGAGGAATTCCCTGGTTTGCAAAAGTTGGGCAGAGTGCGGGTGTTGACTCCATCTAAAAACATCATCGTAAAGACGGAAAAAACTCCCAAAATCGGCTCAGAAGTTGTCGATGAGAACCTGAAAGTTGTTGGCAAAGTTTTTGACATTATAGGTCCTGTATCCGCACCTTACGCGGTTGTTAAACCTACAGTCAGTGAACCGGCTAAGCTAGTGAATAAGCCAGTGTACCTGCTTCCCTCGAAAACGAAACGGAGCTAAAACAAATGATTAGAGACACCAACGTAAATGAAGAATCAGACCTGTCTGCAAGAGTAGAGCCGAAGATACAATCGTGCCCTGAATGCGGCAGCACTCGACTTATGCGCGATTACGAGTGCGCTGAAATAGTGTGCATGGACTGCGGTTTCGTTGTGCAGCAAAAAATAGCTGACCGAGGACCGGAATGGAGGGCTTTTGACGATGAGCAGAGGTCGAAAAGAACCAGAGTTGGAGCACCCTTAACTTACACGATTCACGATAAAGGTTTATCGACAACTATCGATTGGCATGACCGAGACATCTACGGCAAGAGCCTCTCGCCTGGGCAGAAAGCACAGGTTTATCGTCTTCGGAAGTGGCAGAGGCGTATTAGAGTTTCAGACGCGACAGAACGAAACTTGGCGTTTGCCCTCTCGGAAATAACAAAGATTTCCAATAACTTGAATCTACCAAAAAACATCCTTGAAACAGCTTCGGTAATTTACCGAAAAGCGGTAAAAGAACGCCTAATCCGCGGCAGGTCAATTCAAGGTGTTACTTCAGCGGCGCTTTACTTAGCGTGCAGGCAGTGCGGTTTACCGCGCACTTTAGATGAAATTGCTCAAGCCTCAACTGTAAACAAGAAAGAAGTCGGGAGAAGCTACCGTTTCCTGATAAGAGAACTGAATTATTCAATCCCCCCGTTGAGACCAAGCCAGTACATAACAAAGTTTTCCAACCAATTGACCATGCAGGGAAAAGTCGAAGAAATAGCTCATAAAATCCTAGCTGCAGCGAAGGAGCTTAAGCTCACTTCTGGCAGAGGCCCAACCGGAATCGCGGCGGCGGCAAGCTACGTCGCGTCTGTTTTAACGGGTGAACGGAAGACTCAGAGGGAAATCGCTGAGATTGCGCAGGTCACTGAGGTCACTATTCGGAACAGGTACAAGGAGCTTGTTGAACGGTTGATGTTTCAAATAAGCATCTAACTGCTGTTTCCATAGATTTAAGCACGGTGAGAATTCTCACGTCAAACAAGTCTAACCAAGAAACGAGTCAACCGCCGAAACTGGAAGAGTTAGTGAACAAGCTCAAGGAAATAGAGTCAGGACTTAAACATAATTTGGCTGAACTGCAGCAGCTGCTCGCAACACTCGATTCTATGCCTCAAGTTTTAACCACCCTAGAGAATGCTAGGCGGAGTGCAGAATCAAGGGCCGACAACTTGGAAGCAGAAGTGAAGCAACTTCGTGATGAGCTGAGAGCCATCAAAAACTTACTAGGAACCAACATGGAGAAAAAGTAGTTCGCCGTGATATTCTGAATTGACACAGTTATTTTTTTAAGCAGCTTGGTTGATTAGATAGAGCATATGCCCTATAAATTTACTTTCGACCTTTCGAAGCTTCCGCACTTCTTCTTCACTGAAATTGCAACCGTGAGCTATCAAAAGGGCATGCATAGAACGTTCATCAAAAAATTGCAAGAGATGAATTCAAGGTTTAAGATCCAAGAGGCAACGGGACTGAATCTTTCCGACGCTTTGGTTTTGCTTGAGGACTTCATTGACTTACAAGCAGTAAACATGATAGAGCGAGGCAAATTCTTGCAAACCAAGAAACGAGCTCTTTTTCTGCCTCACTGTTCAAGAAAATTCTTAGACAATCGCTGCAAAGCAACCTTCAGCCCTGAAATACCGTCATACACATGCTCTCATTGCTCCGAGGATTGCCTAGTTAACCAGTCTGTCAAGATAGCGAGCAACAAAGGTTATGATGTTTACGTGGTACCGGGCGGCTCATGCATTCCCAAAATTTTGAAAAACACCAAATACGAGGGTATCGTGGGTGTTGCATGCGGAGAAGAAATTAAAATGTTTGCGCCCTTTTTAGGCGGCATGGACGTGGCTGGACAAGCCATTCCGCTAATTAAGAACGGCTGTGCAAACACAATCTTCAACGTGGAAACGCTTGTAAAAGTGCTGTAATTTGCGTGGCGTATCAAGCTGAAAAGTCACACGGAGCATTAGCCGGCAATTTTAGCCAAGCAGCAGTTTGGAGGAAGTTGGCAAACAGCAAGCAAAGAAAACAGCTAGCCGCTTTGCCCTGAAATTGAGGGCAACTAACGCGACTAGTCCACATGAACGAAACAAGGCAAAGACAAACGGTTACTTTACTATTTCTCGTTTCTTCCAGCGCAGGTTTTTACCTTTGCATTTCCTGCATTTCACCGCGGTTTCGGCGTTTCGCGCGCCGCAGTCCCTGCAGATTTTCATGTACAGGCGATGTTTTTGCGCGATGGATTTTTTGACTGGGTCTAATATGGGCATTTTCTTGTTAACCTTCCATTTTGGCTAATTCTCTGACGACTAAGTATCAAATATACCTTTTTGTCCCCAACTTAACATTTGCAAAGAAGACTCATTTCATGGGTTTCCAAGTTACTAAACGCTTTGACTGGCTAGAAATACAAATTTGATTTCAAAGAAGAAGAAAATCGCGGGCCCCCATGAGTCCAGCAGCTAATTTGCCTTGAAAATACCCGCCCTTGACGACAGACCGGGCGTTATAGCCCTTCGCTGATTGCCGTTTTCTTGTTGTTATTTGATTTCTTCGATTGTGACGTACGAGCGTGTGTCTTCGATTCCATCTATGCTGTAAAGCTTCTTCAGAACTTCATCCAAGTTGTCGCGCTCAACGATGATTAAAGCGTCAACCTCCCCTGCTATTCGGAAGGCTCTGGAAACCGCTAGCTCACGGATTTGTTCATAAACGTGTATTCTCTTGATGGGTGAAACTTTCAGGAGGATGAAAGCCGGAGTTGTGGATATGCCTAAAGCATTCAAACCTTTATCGGTGACGTCTATAAAGCCTCTGCCAGTGCGAATGTAACCGCGGCTTTTAAGCTTGCGCAAGTGTACGTTTAACGCTTGCCTGCTTACGCCTAATTGGCTTGACAACTCGTCTTGTTTGACTCTCAGCGTGTAAGTGTTTGTGAATTTTCCTTTCTCGTAGAGTATTTTTAAAAGTTGAATCGAACGTTTAGTTAATGGTTCCAAACTGGTCATCTGCGTAGTGTTTTGTTAAGTTAAATCTTTACAATAGTGAGGTTGCTTAAGAATTTGATGCCTAAGAACAAAGGAAAAAGATGGAATCGCAAAAAATAAGGGGTAAGTTTCCCAACTCTTCACAAAACTATAAAGAAAGGCACATGCTTTTTGAGAAAACTAACAATTAATCATCAAAAAAGCAGCAAACAAAAATCTTATAAAACCAATTTGCAGACATCCAGCTGGAACCTTAATCCTGTACCACAACATATTTATTTTTAAAAAAATCTCTACTCAGCCACTCAATACAGTAAAATAGGAGCGAAGCGGAGGCGTGTCAGAAGTCAACTCAGTCTTAATTGGAAAGAAACCGATAATGAACTATGTCCTTGCATGCATCACTTTCTTCCACGGCGGAGCAAAAGAAGTAAGCATTAAAGCACGCGGAAGATCCATTAGCCGGGCGATTGACGTAGCCGAAGTTGTTAGGCACAGGTTTCTCCCCGACGTAAAGATCAAGAGTATCGGAATCGGGACGGATCAGCTTTTGCCGCAAGAGGAAGGCGACTCGGCAACTAACGTGAGCACCATTGAGATAACGTTGATTAGATAATCACGCGGTAGCAAAACTCCTTATTTGCAGGAAAAAGACGCGAAATGAAAACGGAACTATGCAGTTTCTGCTTGAAAAGCGGAATGTTATGCCAGAAATGTTCGGCTAAAGTTAAAGCCGGCGAGATCAGCGAAGTAGACCTAAGAATCGCTCGTTTGCTGCTTTCTCTTGAAGAAAAGTACCCTATCCTGCAAAACGTCTGTTTCTACAAAGCGGTTGACGTGGACAAAACCTTAGCCATCATCGTCGGCCACGGTGACGTTCCTAGACTTTTAGGCTACAATGGGAAAATCGTGAAGGCCATAGGTGACGAGACAGGCAAGAACGTTAAGGTTTTGGAGTATGGGGTTGACGACCGCAAATTTCTGGAAGACCTGTTCATACCGTTCAGCATATTAACAATCAATACTATCTGGATTCCTGATGGCACAACTGAAACCAGGGTAATTCTTAAGCGAAAACGTGGGGCCCAGTTACCTCTTGACCTTAAGGCTTTAAAGGAAATCGCCAGTAAAGTACGTAAGATGTCATTACGAGTTGAAATCGCAGATTAGGATTGGCGATTAACATGAAATTGGACTCTATGGATGACTGGAGCAGAACTCATTATACAAGCACCGTGACACCCGAAATGGATGGGGAAGAAGTAACGCTTTTCGGTTGGGTACAAGAAATCCGTGATTTAGGTGGAATACGCTTCATCATACTGCAAGACCGAGAAGGAACCATTCAATTAACTATTCCCAAAAAAAGAATAACGCCGGAAGTTCTCGGAAAGTCAGATTTTCTGCAGAAAAGATTCAGCTTGGCCGTGAAGGGGATAGTTAAAAAAACAAGCATGACCCCGAGGGGCATAGAGGTAATCCCAAATTCTATAAGAATCTTGAGCGCAGCCACGGAACAATTGCCGATCGACATCGCTGGGAAAACGCCAGCCAACATAGAAACGCGCTTAGACGCGAGAGCTCTGGATCTCTCCCAGGAAAAAAGCTTAGCCGTCTTCAAAATTCAGCACACCGCTCTTGAAGCAATACGAAGTTTCCTTTTCAAAAAGGGATTCTTAGAAGTTCACACGCCACGCATTATTGCTTCAGCAACAGAAGGTGGCGCAGAACTCTTTACGGTTGACTATTTTGGTCAGAAGGCATATCTCGCTCAAAGCCCGCAACTCTACAAAGAACAGTTGACGTTGAGCTTTGAGAAAGTCTTTGAGGCGGGCCCATTCTTCAGAGCAGAAGAATCGCACACTCGCCGACACATTAGCGAGTTCACCTCCATAGACATAGAAGAAGCCTTCGCAAACGCCCAAGACGTCATGCAACTCCTTGAACAGACAATACATCATGCCTGCACGACAGTAAAGCAGAAGTGTACAGCCGAGCTTTCAGTGCTCAAGTACAAGTTTGAAGTGCCAGAAATCCCGTTTAAACGCTTGACCTACGACCAAGTCCTTGGCGACCTCAAAACTCAAGGCGTCAACATTCCATGGGGCGAAGACATCCCCACGGAGGCTTTAAGGGAACTAGGCAAGCTCTACCCATTCTTCTATTTCATGACCGACTGGCCAACACATGCAAAAGCGTTCTACATCAAACCGCGCGATGACAAACCTGAAGTTTGCGAAGGCTTCGACTTGATGTGGCGCTACATAGAGTTGGCTTCCGGTGGCACGCGAATTTCACAGAAAGATCAGTTGCTGGAAAGGATGAAAGAGAAGGGGCTGAACCCTGACTCATTCAAGTACCATCTTCAAGCCTTCGATTATGGCATGCCGCCACACGCTGGATGGGCGATAGGACTTGAAAGGTTGACGATGGTTTTGACGGGTAAGAAGAACATTCGAGAAGTGACGTTATACCCGCGCGACAGGGTAAGACTAACTCCATAGCCTGTTGCCATCACAAATTCATTTCTGAAACGGAATTTGACGACGAAAATGGCTCAATCTTATGGACGCATCGCTGCTTAGCGCTTTGACTCTTGAAACAAATCATTGATGAATTCGCTGACCGTTTTGCCATTTTTCTTCGCTATTCTCTTGACAGCATCGTTCATACCCGTTGAGTACTGCACAGCTTTTTTCGGCTTATCCACGACTGAACGGGGCATGCCAGCGGCCAAAGCAACCCTTCGCAAAACCAGCTTTCTCAGAGTGTCTGGCCTAGGCTCAATTTTGCACTCGACCGTCAAGCTCACTGCGAACTCAGCAACATCAAAAGACGCGAAGGGCAAACGTAGCTCTATGTCGTGGTAACTAGTGATTTTTAAGTCACGTTCAAGGTTGCTTTTGTGAATGTTAACCACATCGCTAAACATTGTTTTCAGGACTTTTTCGCTTCCATCTTTGCAGTATTCGGTTACGTAGCGTTGGTAACCTCCGAATAGTTCGTCAGCCCCCTGCCCAGCCAATACCACACGGAGACCTGCTTCACCCGACTTCTCCGCTATCCAATAAAACGGCAAACCGACGCTGACTTTAACAGGGTCAGCTTCCTCGATGAGACCCACCACTTTGGGTAAAGTTTTTTCTACATCAGAATCCTTGAATAAATGGACCTGAAGTGGCAGATTCAGCATCTCTGAAACCGCGATGGCGGCTTCCGTTTCTGATTCATTTTCCATGCTAACATACAGAAGCTTAACTTTCAATCCTATCTTGCTGGCCAAAAAAGCAACGAAACTGCTGTCCAGTCCGCCTGAAAACGCCACCGCTACCTCTTTTACGTCAAGTGTTCGGCGCTTGATTGATTCTTCAATGAGTACCTGAAGCCTTTGAGCTGCATCACCCAGTGTTATAGGCTTAGGTTTCGAGAAGCTTAAGGTTTTTACTGGTTTGAACTGAAATCCTTCGCGGTTTACGAAGGCAAGATTTCCTGGCGGAAAAGACGCCGGGTTTTCTATGCCAAGTTTCCACAGTGACTTTCGGTTTGTGGCGATCGCGGCAACCTCTCGGTTTTCTCCGTAATAGAGCGGTTGGACTCCCACTGGGTCTCTTCCCGCCGCAACCCAACCGTCTTTAACCACGAGAAACATATAGTCGCCGTCCGCTTTCTCAATGAGCGTTTGGAGCATGGTTTCGCAATGTTGCGGTTCCTTGGCAAGCTGTTTTATTAGCGCACTTTTTGGCACCGACGAGTATATTCGTCCTTGAAAAACAATTGCTGCATCATGAAGCCGAAGAAATTCATAGCCGCTGACGGTTGTAGATTTCGAGGAAGCATAGCCAACCGAAGTTGAAGAATCAGGACTTTGTTTACTTAGCAGGTCAAAATTCTTACTTAGAACGCTTTTCTGTGGTGAAACTAAACCGAAATGAGAAAGCTGTTCGACGCTAAACTCTTTAAGCACTGCAAGAACCTTTGGTGCTACGTTGTTTCCCTGTTTATCCAATACTGCAACAGTCACTTTCATCCTTGATCGCTCCAGTACCACTTACACTCTAATTTGACATCGTTAAACATTAATTTCTTACGTTTTTCCCTACTTTTGGTCAATGCCTCTGGAAAAATATTTACGTTGATTTAATGTTGGGTGGAACGTTATGAATACTTAGAGGCGCAAAAGTTTCACATTCTTCTTATTTGACGACCTTAAAGGTGGTCAGGCAATTATCACACGTGTAAAGCGCAATGCGGAAGAAGGAGTTTTCTATCGTTTTATCTGGTTTTGCAAGCTCTTTTCTGCAGTTTTGGGCAATTGACCAATCGCAAACGCTTCTCACGTAAATTTTTTGAGCAGATGTTCACTCGTTTCCAAAATAAAAAGACGCGTTGTTTCATCTAAGCAACCACAACGGTTTAACACATTTTTTTCCCATCAAGTTTTCCTTTAGACTTTTATCTTTGCTTTACACTCGTAATGCTCTTCCGATCTTGAGTGTGTACCGTAAAAAAATCAGATAATACATCAATCGTTGAATTTAGCTGACAAAACATTAATCTTTAATCTGCGTACAATTCATTCTTGAGGGAACATTAACTTGCCGATCCTACCGATAGACACGGGCCGCTACGGCACGCCAGAAATGTTGAAAATCTTTGAAGAAGAAACCCGTCTTCAGAAGCTGCTTGATGTTGAAGCTGCCTTAGCTTTAGCTCAGGCTGAAGTAGGCGATATTCCAAGGAAAGATGCGGAAAAAATCGCCTCTATGGCTTCCACAAAGTACGTTAAGGTTGAACGGGTGAAGGCTATTGAAAAAGAAATAAAGCACGATGTCGCCTCGCTTGTTCGGGCGCTCGCCGAAGTTTGTGGATCAAGCGGAGCATATGTGCATCTGGGTGTCACAAGCTACGATGTAGTGGACACAGCCAATGCCTTGCAGCTTGAGGACGCGGTGGATCTTGTCGAAAAAAAACTCGAACTGTTAAAAGGGATTCTCCAAAGACAAGCAGATCAGTATAAAGAAACAGTAATGATTGGCAGAACTCATGGGCAGCACGCTTTGCCGATAACTTTGGGCTTCAAGTTTGCTGTCTGGGGCTACGAAGTCAACAGGCACATTGAAAGGTTAAAGGAATGCAAGAAACGCGTCTTAGTCGGCAAGATAAGCGGGGCAGTCGGCACGCAAGCCGGCTTAGGTAAACATGCTGAGCAAATTCAGGGCCTCGTCATGAAAAGGCTAGGCCTGTCCGCAGCTGAGATTTCAACTCAAATCATCCAGAGAGACCGCTACGCTGAGCTGATGTGCATATACGCTTTGGTTGCTTCTTCACTTGAGAATTTTGCAACAGAAATCCGCGAGTTGCAAAGACCAGAAATAGGCGAGGCGGCTGAGGCGTTTGAAGCTAGCAAACAGGTTGGCAGCTCCACTATGCCTCACAAGCAGAACCCCGAAACATGCGAGAGAGTTTGCGGTTTAGCCCGAATCGTCCGAAGCCTCAGCATTCCAGCGTTGGAGGACATGGTAACTTGGCATGAGAGAGACTTGACGCAGTCTTCGGCTGAACGGTTCATTTTTCCAGAATCGAACATTCTGCTTGATTATATGCTTAACTTAATGTGCAATGTTATCGCTAACTTGCGAATCGACAAGGAACGAATGCTGCAAAATCTCAGCTTAACCCAAGGGCGCGCCATGTCTGAAGCAGTTATGATGGCATTGACAAAAAAAGGCGTGGACAGGCAAGAAGCACACGAGTGGCTGAGAAAGCTAACAATTCAAAGTGAAGCACAGAAAAAAGATTTCAAACAAGTCCTACTTTGCGACAAATTTGTAAGTGACAAATTATCCGAGCTTGAAATAGATGAAGCGTTGAACCCGAAAAACTATTTGGGCACAGCTGTTAAACAAGCTGAAAAGTTCGCCAAAAGCTCAAACTAAAAGTCTGAGAGCGCCCTTTGCTCAAACTCCTCCTCTTTATCCAGTCTTTCCCACGTTTCCTTTTTAACGAAACCTCCCACTTGACCTTTAATTTTCTTGGCTAAACTTGGACCCACAAGCCGCAGGTTCGTCAATTCCTCGACGGATGCGCGTTTCAAGTCTTCGATGGTTCGGTATCCCGCGTCGTACATTATGCGTCCGCGGACTCTGCCGACTCCTTCAAGCCGAACGAGGGGCAGCAGCTCTTTCTTTATGCCTTTAGAGACACGCTCAACCAACTCGCCAGTTAACGGGAGAACCTCTTTTTCGCCGAAAAGCCTGGCTAACTCGTCAGTGGCATGAAGCAGCCACTTCGCGTTCTCAATAGTGCGGTACAAGTCGCCGGGCTGCACGTTGAACCGCTCAATTAACTGTTCTTCGCTGACTTCCTCAATCCAACTGTTCATAACTAGCGCAGTTTTGATTTCGCCGAGGAACTCTTCGTAGGAGATGTGGTCGTCCCACTCGTTTGGGACATCAGTGAACAGTTGGTCTCTGTGTTCTTCGAGTGCAAGGGCCAAAGCATCAACTTCGCGAGCGTACGGTCTCATCACGGGACCCATGTCAGGCGTGTGAGAAATCAAATGCAGTAACCCAAAATCCGTCACCAAGGCAGGCTTGTTTCTCAAGGAGGCTCGAATTACTACTGCTGAAAGCGGGTCAATGTAGAGTTCGCTTACTCGTTTGCCAAACTTCGTAGCATAGATGTTGTCTCCGCTGATGTCGATCATTTCCTCTTCGTACAGGTACTTTAAGATTTTAGCGATGATACTCCGGATGGCTTTCACGTCGTATTGGTAAGCGAAGAATGTTTTGCCGAAAAACTCGTAAATCCCGTTCTCCGAATGAGCGAAATCTGACGCGACAGTCGCCAGCACGTGTCCTCGAATGATTTTTTCAACCGCTAGCCTAGACCAAATCCTCTCCGGCTTAGCCAAGACGTAGCCCTCCATCAAGTAATCGGCTTCATCCGAGGTCTTAGCGATAAGGATTGATTCACCTACCTTGTCGTATTTCGGTCTTCCCGCCCTGCCCGCCATCTGCTTGTACTCTAACACGCTTATCGGGTAGTTCCCGTAGCCTGGCTCGTAACGCCTGTAATCCTGAATGATAACCGTCCGCGCGGGAAGGTTAACGCCGAACGCCAACGTCGGCGTCGCCGTCAGCACTTTGATTTTGCCCTCCTTAAACGAATCCTCAATAAGCCTACGATGAGCACCAGATAAGCCTGCGTGGTGAAAAGCTGCGCCGCACCGAACAAGCTCGGCTAAGGTGTCACTGATTTGTGTTCTTTCGCCTGCAGAGAGGATTTTTTCAGCTTCATGCTCAAGCGTTCGCTTCATGGGTTTAGATAAGACTTCGCCAGTGTGCTGGGCAATGGTTTTGGCGGCTGAAACAGAGTTTTTCCGCGTTGAAGCAAAAACTAAGGCTTGACCACCCGTCTTCAACGTGTTTAAAACAAGGTTTATGGTCGGGTAGCGCGTTTTCCGCTCGATCTTTTTTGCGTCACCATCCTTAAACTGGATTTCATCATGTAAAAGAACGCCTTCCTTGAGGCTAACTGGACGCCATTCGGTGACAACGTACTTGGCGTTCAACCAGCCAGCTATTTCGTCAACGTTGCTGATCGTGGCGCTCAACGCTAAAACTTGAATGTCAGGGTTAACCTGCAGCAGCCTGGCTAAAACGATTTCGAGAGTTGGTCCCCGCTCCGCCTCGTTAAGCAAGTGAACTTCATCCGCCACGACAAGAGAGACTTCATCCATCCATTTGGCTCTGTGCCGCAGAAGCGAATCAGCCTTCTCGTTGGTCGTTACTATGATGTCGTAACGTTCAAGCCAATTGTCGGCGGTATCGAAGTCGCCCGTGCTGATGCCCACGTTGACTCTTCTTCCGTCCTGCTTGCGGATCGGAGTGTACTTTCCGAATTCCTCGAATTTTTCGCTTGCTAACGCTCGGAGCGGCGTGAGGTAAATTACTTTGCCGTTCTTCTCCAGCACGTGTTTGAGAGCGCACAGTTCAGCAATCAACGTCTTACCTGAAGCAGTCGGGCTGGCCAAAACCATGTTTCTGCCGTCTAGGACTCCTGCCCGTATAGTGTCTTCTTGAGGAGGAAACAACTCCGTTAACCCCATCTTATTCAAGATTTCTTTTGCTTGTTCTGGAACGGGCAGCTCAGCAATCTTCAAACTTTACTCGCCGATCAAATGATGCTATCACTTAATTGAAGCACTGGTTAATAGTGTTAGCGTGCCAAACCAAAAATTTTTCAGCTACATTTTTCTATTTGAATAGGATATTAGCAAAGGTAGCGAATTATCAAGTTCCTCTAATGTAGGTGAGATATTATATGGTTGAAAACGTGAAAGAACTTCTTAAACTGCATGAAGGCATTACTCATGAGGTTTACTTGGACAATGAGAACTCTAGCATAGTTCCTCAAGAAGTGGTCGACGCGATGTTGCCTTACTTTAACAGGAAAGCCTACGGCAATCCAACCTTAACCCATAAGCCAGGCTGGGAGGCGTTTGAGGTTATAATGAACTGTTTCCAGAAAATCAGCAAGTCGATGGGCGCAAAAATCCTTGAAGAGATCACTTTCACTCCTGGCGAAACGGAAGCAAACAACCTGGCAATCGTGGGTTCAGCGTTTGCCCAAAAAAGCAGGGGCAAAAAAATAATCATCTCCGAGATTGAACCGATTAACGTGTTACAGGTTGCCGAAATGATGCAAAAGTTCGGGTTTACGATGCAGAAAATCCCAGTTGACCATGACGGTTTCGTAGACCTTGAGAAGCTTAAGGAAGCAGTGGATAGTGAAACCATTCTTGTCAGCGTTTCCGCTGTGAACAACGAGATCGGGACAGTGCAGCCGATTAAGGAAGCGGTGGATATTGTTAAGGCTAAAAACCCACATGCACTCTTCCATACGGATGCGACCGACGCTTACGGCAGGATACCGTTTAACGTGCAAGACTTGAATGTTGACCTGGCAACAGTGAGCAGCTATAAGATTCAGGGTCCACGCGGAATGGGCGCGATGTACCTTCGAGAGGGAGTGAACATGGAGCGTATTCTTGAAGGGCAGATTGGAACACAGAAGCTTTGGCCAGGAGTCGAAAACACCCCCTCAATCGTCGGTTTCACTAAGGCTTCTGAGCTTGCATTCAAAGACTTTGAAGCAAACGTCGCTAAGATGCGGACTTTGCGCGATATGCTTGTTGACGGCATGTTCGCCGAACTTGATGATCTTCGATTTAACGGCCCGAAAGGCGACAAGCGGGCGCCGGACAACGCCAATGTTAGCATTCTACGCTGCGAAGGGGAAGCATTAACCATCGAGTTAAGCTTAAAGGGAGTTTACGTTTCGAGCGGTAGCGCATGCAGCCGACGATTGCTTCAGCCCAGCCACGTTCTAGTCGCGATTGGCCGCAGGTTCAGTGAAGCACACGGCAGCATTCTCATGAAAACGACGCGTTATATGACAGAAGATGATATAGCTTACGTTTTAGAAGTATTACTTCCAGCCGTGAACCGTATCAGAGGGATAGTCGGTTCAACAGGAGTTGATTAAATGTCACGTATACCTCTACCGTACAACCCAAAAGTCATGGATCTGTTTAGAAACCCGCGGAACCTGGGAAAAATGGACGATGCCACAGTGGTAGCAGTGGCTGGGAACCCGGCTTGCGGAGACATGATAACTTTCTACCTGAAGATAAGCGACAAAGACGTTATCGAGAAAGCAAGCTTTGAAAGCTACGGGTGCGCCGCAAACATTGCCACGTCCAGCATAGTTACAGAAATGATTAAAGGCTTGAGCCTCGAACGAGCGTGGGAAGATATAACTTGGAAGAGAGTAACTGAGGAAATCGGCGGGTTACCCAGTGTCAAATTCCACTGCGGAGTCCTCGCCGTGGGCGCCTTAAAGCGAGCGATACGGCAGTATTATAAGCAAAAAGATGTTGCGATCCCCCGTTGGATGCCGGCGGAAAACACTTTTGAAGAAAAGCAGGCGTTGGAGGAAGAAGAGTTAGCGAAGGTACTTTCTAAGAGGCTAAAGACCGAGGAAGAAAAAGCAGAGAAGAAGTAACTGTGGATATACAAGCGATTCGTCAGGATTTTCCAATACTGAAACGCAGCGTAAACAATAACCCCTTAATTTATTTTGATAACGCTGCGACAACTCAGAAACCCCGCCAGGTAATAGATGCAATACGCGACTTTTACGAAAACCACAACGCCAACGTGCACCGTGCAGTACACACGTTGTCATTGGAAGCAACTGACCTTTACGAGAAGTCACGGGAAAAAATATCGAAATTCGTAAACGCAAAAGAACCCTCAGAAATTGTTTTTGTCAGGGGCACAACTGAAGCCGTTAACTTGGTTGCTTACTCTTGGGGCTTAAGCAACTTGGGCAGAGGCGACGAGGTGCTGGTTTCACTGATGGAGCATCACAGCAATATTGTGCCCTGGGAAATCACCGGTAAGCTCAAGGGCTTCACAATCAAATACGCTGACGTAAAGGCTGACGGCACGTTGGACTATGATGATTTTGAAAGCAAATTTTCTCCAAAAACGAAAATTGCCTGTCTAAGTCATGTTTCAAACGTTACAGGTGTAATCAACGATGTCAAGAGAATCGCGAAGGCTGCCCGTGACAATGGTGCTTTAATGCTTGTCGACGGCGCACAGTCTGTGCCGCATTTACCTGTGGATGTTCAGGATTTGGATGTTGATTTTCTTGCTTTTTCAGGACATAAAATGCTTGGACCAACCGGCATTGGAGTGCTCTACGGTAGAAAAGAAGTGCTTGAAGAGATGCCGCCATTCCAGGGCGGGGGAGAAATGATAAAGGAAGTGGATTTTAGCCAAGCCAAAGGCTGTAGCATCATATGGAACGACCTGCCGTGGAAGTTTGAAGCGGGCACACCGAACGTTTGCGGGGCAATTGGTTTAGCAGAAGCAGTGAAGTATCTTCAGGGCATAGGCATGGATAACCTTCTCAGCTACGAGAAAGATTTAACGACGTACGCGGTTGAACGAATGCGAGAATGCAGTAAAATCACAGTTTATGGTCCCAGCGACCTTTCTAAAAAATGCGGCATAATACCTTTCACCGTTAAAGACTTGTCATCGCACGATGTGGCGCTGATTTGCGACAATTACGGCATAATGATACGAAGCGGCTATCACTGCGCCCAACCCCTGCATGAGGACATCCTAAAAATTCACTCGTCCGACCGGGCAAGCTTTTACGTTTACAACACACGCGAGGAAGTTGACCGGTTCGTCGAAGTCTTAAAGGAGATTGAGCAACTCTAATGCCGACCCTTGAAGATTACGTGGCACGGGTTGAAGGAACATGCGGGGCGGAAAAAGACGTTATAGTATTTTTCAAGTACGACAAGAAGGATGAAGCCATAGGCACCATACTAAAAAAAGCAAAATTGAACAACAAAATTGCTGGCATAATCTTTGAGTTAACTTTTGAAAACTTTTCTTTTCGCCTCTACACGAGCGGAAAAGCAATCTTCCGCAGCGTCAAAAACAGAGAAGAACTAAACGATCTTCTAGCCAAGCTTCTTCTTTAGACTTAAGTTTAACTTTTAAAAAGTTCTAAACTTAATTTTAAGTTTTTTTCTCGGTTTTCTCGCGTCACTCGGTCACAGAGGTCTACGCCCATCTTTTCAATTTTTTTAATGCATTCAGTGATTCCTATCGCGCGAGCTCCTTCTTTCCATTGCGCATGAACATCAATTCCCTCCCCTCTGGGCAATCCTCGAAAAGAATCAAAAGCGTAAAGTTTCATGCATAGCCCTAAAATATGTTCGTACTTATGCGCTAATCCGAAGGTTCCTCCTCCGCAGCAGCCAAATTCAAGTTAATCTCCATCTATGCGGTTAAATTCCAGAAAACGCATAGCTTCACAAAAAATTCTTCTCTCCTTAGTTTTTCGTCAAAAGAGATGCTAAACTCAATTCGACGATATTCTTACTCAATGTGAGCGTTTGATTATTGAGTAATATCTCGTAAGTTTCGCGCCTGCTGGTGACTTAATAAAACTTATAATAAGTTTTTCGGCTCCTCCTTCTTGGTCTTGCCGTCGTAAATGTCATGCCTTTCTCAGGTGTTATTGTTATCTTTATTAAAAGGCTTTCTTATTTGAAGTTTAATGGGCGTGTGGTTGTTACTTAACCTGGTAAAAATGATTTTAATTCCTTTCATGCGCTTTCCAAAGCAATACACTTACAGTAACATGCAGTGTTGATGCTCTAAAAACACAAACGCATTTTTGGCCATTTTGGGCCGCGTCCAAAGGCAATCATGCGCCCTAGCTGTGTCGCTCCACCAGATCAGGTTATTTTGTTAAGTAAAGTTTCAAGCGTATCCTATTTCTGCTGACCCAATTCGTCAGCGGGATAAGCGAATACCTCAGCCACTGCGGCAAGGCGTCCTTAAGCTCCCTGTGCAACCCTAAACGAACCGCCACTTCGCCTTTCCAAGTTAAAGGAACGTAATAACGTGTTAACGGGAACCTGACGAAGCCATTGCTTTCTTTAAACCTGTCTAGCGAAGGATGATTTCCGAATCTTCCGTACATAAGCCATCGATTACCACTGGATCCACAGACTTCAACCGTCTTAGCGATTAGCGCGTTGTTGACTGCTTTATCCTTGTGCTTCTGCATTGAAAGTAGTTGCGAAACTATCACTATGCTGTCTCCGTAAAGCAGTTGAGTGAAGCCTATCAGGTCTTCTTGCAAAAAGGCGCCGATGAATGTTGAGTTTTGAACCCTATTGATTTTGTCTCTGACTTCACTTAAAGATTCGCCGTAATGCGGAAAAGCTCGCTGTTGCCTGATTGGCGTTTCGTTATAAATTTTCCAGACACCCTCAGCTAACTTGTCACTTGGCTCGACTGCGGCAACTTTAACGCCGTCTTTCTCCGACTTGCGAACCATGTTGCGAGTTTTCTTTCCGATGCTACTCCACCAAGCGTTATAGTCTTTTACTTCAAGCAAGCTAACATTATCCTCGGTTCTTACCCAGCTGCTCGATGGATTGGGAATCTTAAAACACCATGTCCTCTCGGGAAAAGTTAGAATGTCCACGTCTCTCAGGGACAGCTTATCGATAAACTCACCCGAGGGAAGAACACTTTTTTCGTACTCATGAAAATCGCGGGCTATTTTGAAGAACACTTTTTTTCTAACTTGCAAGGTCAAGAATTCTTTATCTACGTCCAAAATACTTCTCAGGATATCGTAATATGGTCTTCTGCGTTTGTTTCCTCCGGTTTTAAAGAGCCATTCAGGATGCATCGATAAAACGCAGCCTTTATCGATCCATTGTTGTGCCTGTTGCACCTTGCGTTCAATACCAGCGACGGGATTTCGCCTGTCCAAACTGAAGGTGGGCTCATTGTGAAAATTTTTTAATGGGAAATCACTTGGAACTTTCACTTGGGTTTCCCCAGGCTTTCGTCCCCATAATAACTGGGTCGATAATCGCGCCGTTCCGTGAATAGTGTAGTACTTTACTGTTCGGTTTGTTTCATCTTCTAGAATTTTCCATTCTCGATAGGGATCGGTTGCAACGTGCAGGCCTACCTCGTGCCTTTCAGGGTTTAGCAAGTCGAGGAGTTCCTTGTCTGGGATTGTGTATGGTGTAAAGAACCAGTAAGCCATAACCTGTTTCGGCGACTCGTTAATCATCTTGGCAATGATTCGAGCGTTTTTAAGGTAATCGCGGCTTTTTCTTTTTTTGATTCTTAAAGCTACGCACAGAAAGCTTTTAGCCCTCGATGGGTACGGGTAATCAACGTCGATTCTTAGATTTATCATTGTTTCTTCATTTGTTACAAAGTAAAATGTTGATTTAGTTATAAATCCTCTGTGTACGTTAAACATGCGCGCATGATTAATCTTCTAAGCGGCTTATTCTCGAGTCTCAAGTTGGTTTTCACATCGGATAACATGACTGTGATTTTATGTATTGTCTGTTTATATAAGAGATTACCATGATAATATCGAAGATCACATGTTTAATCGGATTAACGCAATTAACCCCAACGTAAAATTTGACCTAACAGACACGTATCGGACTCGCGTAAACAGAGCGACCGAGCGCTAGCTTCATAGATTCCATGCGGTTGACTAGTCCATGGTTAATGATCAAAAAAATCGTAAGCAAAGAGCTACAGTTCGCCTTCCCTTCAGCCGAACTATAGATGACTGGGTAGCTTCAAGAAAAAATAGAAAAGCTCTTGAATCTTCAGGTTGGCATTTCAGCGCTTTCCGCGAAATGTTGGTTCTGAAAGAATCACCCGACTGGCAACTATTTTATTTGCCAATATGCGTTAAAGACTTAGTTATTCTTGATGTAGGGGCTGGAGAAGGTGAAACTGCCAGATTCTTTCTTGAAAATGGAGCCAAAAAAGTTATCTGCATTGAACCTTCCCATGAAGCTTTTAAGCTTCTAAAGGAAAATTCAGTCACCCATCATCAACTAGTCCCAATAAACAAGTTTTTTGAACTGTCAGACTTATCAGATTATCTTTTTGATTTCCTGAAAATGGACATAGAAGGTTATGAAGAAATCTTACTTCAGACAAAACTTTCCTGTCCAGCGGTAGTTGAAGTTCACGGCTTACAGCTTAGGGATAAATTCAAGAAGGCTGGCTGGCGAATCAAGTACCGCACCCTTGTAGCTTCCAGAGGGTACAGCTGTGTTTCCTACGCCTACTGGAACTGCTGAAAAAATCTCCCCAAGTCAAAGCTATTTTCCTAAGTAGAGTTTCAAGGACATCTTGTTTCTGCCAACCTGCTTCAGAATTGACAAAACTGATTCTTTAGCCGTTGATAATGACATCTTTTAGCGGTCTATGCAGGTCTAGGCGAATGGCGACCAGCGTTTCTGCTCCGTGGCTTGCGACTAAATTTGTTTTTCTTACACACATCCGTGTCGCTAAGTGTGCACGTATCACAATCAGCTTTCGTTGTTTTGGGATAAGGACAAGTTAGGTAATCTATTGCATCCCAGATGTTCACAGGTCTACTTTCCTTTGAAGTCTCCTCCGTTCCCTGCCTGGCCATGATAGAAAGCGTTCTTATGCAGGTTCAGGTCTTCCATGTATAACGAAGGTGTCGACGTGGGCTTTCCCAGCCCAAGTTCTTGCGTTATGATTGAAATGTCAGATTCTTTATTCTCGCATCTACACTTGCCAAAGCAAGCGATAGAGCCCATTGTTCCCAAGCATTGAACAAAGGCTCGCGGAGTGACCCGTCATTAATGTATCGTAACCATAAATCTTTGATCGTATCATGAAGACGGTTTTTGAATATCGCGAGCCCGCAGTTTGTACTGCGGAACTGATTTTTTACTAATCTTGCTGAAGAGCCTCGCCTCATTTTGAAGGCCAATGACATCCGAGAAAACTGGCATAGCCGAAAAGTCAAAGCTCCCTTCAAGCAGAGTTGTTATGTCTTTTCTGACGAAGGTGTCGGCGTCCAAGAATATGACGGCTTCGCTGTCAACGTCGCATAGATGAACTTTCTCGCCGTAATGGTGTTTTCCTTTGTTTGGGTCGACGGCGAAAGGCTTGGTGATGTTGTCCACTTCTTTGACTATTGCCACTTCCGATAGCTTGTCATAATTCCACTTTGGTTCTTGGAGGCGTATAGAATACAGATATATTCTCTTTGGAAATGAATCTTCCAAGGGATTTTATCGACCTTAAAACGTCCGAGACCAAATCTGCCACGTCACTGACGGTGTAGACCACAGTATATTCACTCATTGGATCTCACGCCAGCGAAAAGATTACGAATCCATTTTAAAGGCAACGAGCGCTTATTTTGATGCTTCTCCTCGTACCCATATATTTCTCTCCAGTTGTATTTGGCGCGGTGTTTTAAATCGGAGACACCATCATCACTTAAGAGCTGTTCAGGCTTTATAATCAACTTTGACAAGTCTTTTTTCATGTTATTGTAGTGAAAATTCATCTCCCCTCTTTGAAGGTTCGCCCTGTCCTTATTAATGCGCCTCAGCATCTGGTCATAAGACCTCATTGGGTAATGCCTTAAGTTAAAATTGACAGGGTACTTTTCTCCCTCTAACGGGTTATGGTTAAATTTTCTAATATTAGTCACTGAGGCTCTCCATGAACGAATCCTTGGAGGACAATCGGGGAATAGCGAATAATGTCTTATTCTTTGGACAGGCGAAGCAATAGTTTTGTCGTCTTTTTCTGTGAACCAATAGTTGAAATTGTTGAACTGTATGTAATTGTATCGAGAATGGTATACGTCGCAGATATGTTCATAATAAGTTTTAGTCCTGTCTGGGCCTTCAAGTATTTCATCGTCATCTGGCCAAGATATCCAATCGTATCGATTGATGAAGTTTTTGATGAGGTTCTGCGACATGTTCGGGTACAAATCGTAGAAATCTAAAGATCTCGGCAGATATTTTCTCTCAACAAATTTTGAGTCGTATTTATCGAGCACTTGAGAGGTCTCGTCGTCTGATCCATGATCCCAAACGATGATATCATGGTGATTTTTTAACATGTGAAGAATTACATCTTCAAGGACATCGCCATCGTTGTAACAAAGTAAAACGCATAGACATCTGGGATTTAACTCTGTAGGAGCAATGTCTGCATAGTCTTTTGCTCTTTTCTTAGGCGTTCCCAGCATACTTATCGTTTAATGACATCGCTGGCTTAAGAGGATTTACTCAGGCAGTTCAATTTTCCAGCGTGTAAAGCGCGCGCTCCAAAATTAAATGAGTCCGAACGGATCAAAACGCGATAAAAAAAACACTTGCGAAAAACTGCTGGTCATTTTCACTTTTTGATATGTTTTTGGTATTATTTCACTCAATCTCACCGCCTCCGATATGAGACGGATTATCGAAGCTCTATTCAGAAAAACATATTGCACCCGATTTCTTATACCATCGCTCTACGAGCATCGATAGAACTCACTTGCATGACTATTGATAACAGATCTGAACAGCCTAAAGTTCCAAGTTTTTCGACGCGTCCATGAAGCAGAAGATATTTCGATGAAATTAGGAACCGATTCTGGAAAACCTTATTAAAACGATTTAAAGTTTAATTTTAAAAAGGCAGAGTGATGTCAGCTCCATTCTATAGAACTTTCAAACAAGCGAAAGTAAAAGGCTTTACTAAAACAGTTTTCTTCATATTGGCAATATTGCTGAAGCGCACTCTTTCTTCAGGAAAGATTATTCCTGAAAAAAGCATTGTTGAAGTTAACGATTCCAAGATGCTTTTATACCCAAAAAAAGGAGCGATATATGAAGACCTGTTCTTATACAAAAAAAGAGAACCCCTCTGCACAGACTATTTGATACATGCCGGTGTTCTAAAAGAGGGCGATACAGTCCTAGATATTGGCGCCAACATCGGTTATTACGTCTTGATTGAATCACAACTTGTAGGGGAAAAGGGTAAAGTATACGCTGTTGAGCCGGTATGCAGCAATTTCGAGTCATTGGAAAAGAACGTGCAACTAAATAATTTGAAGAATGTTTCTACATTCCAGCTTGCATTTGGCGAGAAGGATGCTAGATCCGAGATTTACGTGTCTAACAAGTCTAACTGGTGCGCCATGAATAAGGATGCCACTGGCGGCAAAATCCTTTTCGCACAGGAAGTGTCCGTGCAAACAGTTGATACTTTTTTTAAAGACAGGGCCCCTCCTGACTTTATTCGCATGGACGTGGAAGGCTATGAATACCAGGTAATTAAAGGAATGGCTAAAACTCTTAAAGGTAATATAAAGATCCTTATTGAGCTGCATCCATGGCGCCCTTTTCTTGAACCAGAGAGAATGGATGAACTACTCGATATTCTAGAGCAAAATGATTTCAGAGCCAAATTTGTCGTTTTTGAGAATAAAGTTAAAGAAAATAAAATCGTCACGCTTTTAATGAAGAAGGCTGGAGATGAGCTACCGATTGTTTCATTGAACATGTCAATACAAGAACTCAGATTACTTATAGAAGAGAACCTAATGTTAAGGGTAAGCCCAAATGTTATATTCGAAAAAACAAGTTCTTTCTGTCGAAAGGGACAGGCCCACTAACCGTACGTTTGGGGAACAGTTACCCGAATCTCAGTGATTTCGAATTATCTAGCGCGTTAGAAACCGTTGCCTCTTTGAAAAATCCGACAGCTGCACCACTTGTACCGTAAGCTCCGTGTGCCTTCCCAGTGATTTACCTCAAAACGTAGCCAAAGAAGCCTTTAGAGAAATTTCTTGGAAAGACAATCTTGGGAGAGACTACGACTTCATACTTGACAGGATGCCGGAGGATCAGGGGCCGAGGGAAACTAGAATACCCTTTAACCCGCGCGCGCTAACGTGGAGAAGCTTCATCTCAAAAAGGGAGACATAATTTACGGGAGACCGGCGTGGATATCCTGCGGTTGCCCAGTCACGCACGTCGGCGTGATAGTGGAAGACCCAGACTACTTTAATGGAGTTGTCATTTGGAACGTTGTCGGACCGTTGCAGGCAAGATTGAAGGGCATAAACATAGGATACTACAACACGACAGCCTACGAGGGAATAGTGAAACACGTGAAGCCAGGGGTTGAATTGAAAATAGGCATGAGATACTTCTTCCAACCTAGGTACTGCATGTTGCAGTGGAGACATTGGGCCATTGTCAACCAGATGGCAAGAACGAAGGATGGGCTAAGAGTAAGGCTTGAAGGGCTTTTGATAGGATAAAAAGCATTTCAAACTTTTCTCTTCTCTTCTACGCTTTTGTTAACAAATCCGACAATGCTCGATTGACGAAAGCACAGCTGCGGCTGTCCAAAGCTGTCCTTCACTTCCTCCTGGCGCCCCCGTTGCCGGATAGTAGAACTCGTTGAAGCCTTTTCTCTCTATCATCAGCTTGGTCGCCGCTCCCGCTTCGCTTATGACTTGCAGCTTTCTCAGCGCATCAATTACTTTTATCTCGACGAACGGCCATATTGCAGAGTTCTGGTACATTCCGGGTCTGTTTCTCAGAAAAGCACCGTTTGCCACGCCACACGTTAGATACCATGTTATCAGCAGCTTTGCTCTGTTGAATTCGTAATTTGGCGTGATGTTCCGGTAGCCGAAGGGTGTTCTCGCGGCGTTAAATCCCCTGAGGATCCCTTCGGAGATTTCTTCTGAGGCGGTGCCGTTGAGGATGGCTAAGGCGTTTCCGAGGCTATCGAAATTGAGATCCTTCTTTAGTTCGCCGTTTTCCCAGTAAACGGTGTCTGCATAACAGCATAGGTTCGTTGAGTGGAAAAGCTTGTTTACATTCTCCTTGACTAAATTTGAGGCTTTGAGGTTTCCGAGCGATTCGTACATGTCCGAGAGGAGCATCTGGTTTGCAAGAAGGAACTTCCCTCTGTAATTGGGTATCGCATCCCTCCAATCCATGCCCGGAAGAAGCTGGTGCGTATCCAGCTTATTTTCGATGAATGCGACGCATGATTTCACGGCTTCCTCGTTTTCTTTGAAAAACTGGTTGCCTGCAAATTCAGCGTGTTTGCGTACTCCTATGACGAAAAGTATTTCCGTGTCGGATGGGCAGGACTGATACCTTTGTCGAATCAGCTTGCTGAAGCTCAAATCGATCACGCTCGGTATCTGGCCGTTACTGCGCTGCAGCTTTATGAACTCGAATAGGTGATTTTCAACCTCCTTTAGGTATCCAAGCTTAAGCAGCACATCCTCCGAATAGACTAGATCTCTCAACCACAGTGCTTGATAGCGTTGTGCACTGGCGTAGAAACCATTCTCTCGTCTGCACCCCTCGATTACCCTCCTAGCCTTCTCTTCCTTTTCCAAAACCGCCTCGGATACATAGCCATCGAGATTGTTCAATCGCTTCCCCTGTAACCAATCAGTTTTTCAGGTATAAAAATTCTGTAAAATCATCTCAAGAGACTCAGTAAATTGGCGCCGGGGAAGGGATTCGAACCCCTGCGAGCACGAAGCCCACCGGCTAACTTGCCTTTTGGCCTGCCCCATTTCGGTAAGATCTCGAGGCCGGCGCGTTAACCACTCCGCCACCCCGGCTTGCATAAAACCCATTGCGACAGAGGGGTAAAAATGTTTCCAGCCCAAACCAAACGTGTTCTCAAGCAGTGGGAAAAGCTTCAGCTAACGAACATCAGCGAAGTTGCGACTTTCAAACAAGTAAAACTCCAATAAAAACTAGAAAATTCCGCTCGTTTAATCAACCATACCTGCATTGAACGGGTGCATAAAAGTTGATTAGGGCGATTTGCTTCATAGTTTTTGATGGCAACGTTTATAACCTCTCTTTCTATTTGCTAAAGGCGCGAAGCGGACGATCAATGGGACATCGTAAAACTCACGGTCCAAGGCATGGTTCACTTGCTTATTTGCCTAGGAAACGCGCCAAGAAACCTGTTGCGCGAATCCGATATTGGCCAGCGTTAAACGTGGATTCTCCTAGGCTTTTAGGTTTCTCAGCGTATAAAGCGGGCATGACGTACGTCTTCGCGATCGAAGACCGTAAACGTTCACCGAACTTCGGCAAAGAAGTCATGCGAGCAGCCACAATCCTCGAGACGCCGCCCATCTACGTGTGCGGTATTCGAACTTACACAAAAACTCCATACGGGCTTCAGAATATTAGTGAGGCGTGGGTGAAAGATCCGCCCGCGGTCCTTGACCGACTGCTGGTTCTCCCTGAAAACTTTAACACTGACTTGATGATTGAAAAAATCCAGCAGAACTTGGATCAAACAGCCGTCGTCAGGGTCATCACTGCAACCCAGCCATCCCAAACAAGCCTCCCAAAGAAGAAGCCGGAAGCATGTGAAGTTCAAATCGGAGGAGGCACGATCCAGCAGCAGTTCGAGTACGCGAAGCAACTGCTAGGCAAGACCGTGGCGCCTGAAGAAGTCTTCAAAGACGGGCAGTACGTGGATGTTGCTGGAGTCACGACCGGTAAGGGCTTTCAAGGACCAGTAAAACGTTGGGGAGTTGCAATCCTGCAGCATAAAGGTCGCAAGACGAAACGCGGCATCGCCACCTTGGGACCATGGAATCCCCATCATCTGATGTATTCAATTCCGAGAGCGGGGCAAATGGGCTATCACCAACGCACGGAGTACAATAAGCGGATACTAAAAATCGGTAAAGACGGCAAGGAGATAACTGTTAAAGGCGGGTACATCCGATACGGCGAAGTAAAAGGACCGTACATGCTAATGGAAGGCAGCATTCCAGGAACAGAGAAACGCCAGATTCGCCTGCGCGTTCCAGCGCGTCCGCCCAGAGAAATCTCTGAAGCACCGCCGCAAGTGACGTACGTGTCTTTGGAATCACCTCAAGGAAAGTAAGGGTTAAAAGTTTATGCCGAAAGAAAAAACCGTAAAAATTTTTGACTTAGAAGGCGGATCAAAAGACAAAATCGCACTTCCAACCGTGTTCTCGACTCCGCTCCGGCCTGACGTCATAAAACGCGCGGTTCTCGCTTTACAATCGAGCAGGCTGCAGCCGCAAGGCAGAGACCCGATGGCTGGGAAAAGAACCAGCGCAGAATCGCGTGGAACAGGCACAGCAACCGCGAGAATTCCCCGCATAAAAGGCGGCAGTGCAAGAGCAGCTTTCGCTCCGAGCACCGTCAAGGGAAGACAGCCTCATCCTCCAAGAGCTAAAAAGAAAATCCTAAAGAGCATTCCAAAGAAGGAGGCAAAGTTGGCGTTGTTTTCAGCGATCGCCGCCACCGCGCAAAAAGACACGGTGACTTCGCATGGACACAGAATTAAGGCTGTTGCCGGTATACCGCTGATTGTTGAAAACGCAATCGAGGGTTTAACGGGGACTAAGGAAGTCGAGGAAGCTTTTGCGAAGCTGGGCGTCACGGACGATGTGACTCGAGTGCGTGATAGCCGAAAAATCCGCGCAGGTAAGGGCAAGCACAGGGGTAGGAAGATGAAAGAAGCCGTTGGGCCTTTAATTGTGGTGGTTGACGATAAGAGTTTAGCTAACGCCGCAAGTAACATTCCAGGCGTCGAGGTAACCACGGTGACTAATCTTAACACTGAAATGTTAGCGCCGGGAACTCATCCGGGTCGATTGACTCTTTGGACAAGGGGTGCTATTGAAAGTCTGGATAAACTCTACAGTCAAGGAGAAACTGCGTGATGGACATCAATGAAGTGATATATTACCCGTTAATGACGGAATCCGCAAGTTTGATGGTTGAGAAAGATAACAAACTGTTATTTGTCGTCAACTTCAAGGCAGAAAAAAGCGACGTAAAAAAAGCCGTTGAAGAACTTTACGAGGTTAAAGTAAGCAAAGTAAACTTGCTTATCACTTCCCAAGGCGTAAAAAAAGCTTTCGTGAGGCTAAGCCCCGAGTTCAAGGCTTCAGACGTCGCGATCAAACTGGGAATCCTGTAAACTGACTGGAAGCATGGCTTATGGGAAAACGAATACGTGTTCAGAGACGTGGCCGCGGCGGTCAAAACTTTAGAGCTTCAACTAATAAGCGAGTTGCCCCTGCGAAGTACCCGGCTATAGCGCCTAAGGAATCGTTTGTCACTTCACTGTCCGGCACGGTCCAAGCTTTGGTACACGACCCTGGCCGTGGTGCGCCCCTATCACTGGTGAAATTTGAGAACGGATTATCTTTCTACACGATTACACCTGAAGGCGTCTTCACTGGACAACAGATTTACTACGGCGGGAAAGCTCCAGCCGAAATAGGCAACATCGTTCCTCTGGGCAAAATACCTGAAGGAACCCTAGTGTGCGGTTTAGAACTGCGTCCAGGCGATGGAGGCAAAATGGCCAAGTCTTCAGGTGCCTACGCCACCGTCGTCGGTCACACTCCACAGGGCACAATGATACGGCTGCCTTCGGGAAGAACAAGGTACGTTGACGATTACTGCTTAGCAACCGTAGGCGTAGTCTCCGCCTCCGGAAGAATCGAGAAGCCGTTCCTGAAAGCAGGCGAAAAATTCCACTTGATGAAAGCGAAAGGCCACAAGTATCCGCGAACTAGTGGGCGTAAAATGGTTCCGGCTGTCCATCCGTACGGAAGCAGCAAACGAAGCGCGAGAAGAACAACAACAACTTCGCATGGTGCTCCGCCTGGACAAAAAGTCGGCTTGATAGCTGCGAGAGGACCAGGACAGAAGAAAAAGCGCGCGATCCGCTAAAAAAGGGCAGAAGGTTTATAGCGTTTAAAATGAGTTTAAAGTGAAGATGAAAAATGCCGAAAGAATTCAGTTACCGCGGACACAGCCTCAACAACCTGACAGGAATGTCCATGGACGAGTTCATTAACCTTCTTCCGTCAAGGCAACGAAGAAGCCTGCAGCGCGGTCTCACCCCTGAACAGCGCACACTGCTGGAAAAGTTGCGTGAAGCTAAAGAAGCCCAAAAACAAGGCAAAGAAGTCAAACTTAAAACCCACGTTCGAGACCTTATCGTTCTGCCAGAAATGGTGGGCGTTAAAATTCAAGTGCATAACGGCAAAGAATTCGTTGCGGTCGAAATAAGGCCTGAAATGATCGGGCACTACCTCGGCGAATTTGCGATAACAAACAAGCCTGTGAGGCACGGAACGCCAGGTATCGGTGCATCACGTTCATCAATGTACGTGCCGCTCAAATAAGAGGATCTTTCCAATTTTCACTTTGTTCTTTCGGCGCTTTCTCGTACATGAAAATTCATGCAGGTGTAAATAGTCAACATTTAGTTTTTCCACATGTCAAGACGAATCCGGCGGCTCGGAAATTTAGGGGGTTCCCATTAATACTGCTGATTAAGCGCTGTAGTCTCTTCCTTCCGGCTTGGAGCTGGGCGGTTTTCCGGCTTCAGGAATCTGCGGCAGAGGAATTGGCGGTGGAATGTTCAGTATCCTTGAGATGAGCACTGATTCCATGAAGACGACGTTCGATATCGACTGGATTATTATTTGGGCCGGCGGCTTCTTTTGTTCGTAATCCTTGAGCACCTTGTCAACTTCTGATTTCTCGCCTGCAACGTATGCATTCCCCTTCAGGCTCATCTGAGCGATAGACGGGTTAAAAGTGATTGAAAGGACAAACGGGACTTCCAAGGATTCATCCTGCTTCTTTTCCATACCCACAACGTTAATGTTAGTGTTGATTTGAATGGGCGGAACAGGCTTCCTCATATCCCAAAAGCGTTCAGCAGAAATGGTGGTTATCGCAACGTTCACTCTAAGCATTTCAGGTCATCAGAACCTAATCGTGCAAGCGAGGATTTAAAACTGTTCATTTCTGCTTGTACCGAGTAAACCCGCAGTGACCGCAAGTGTACCTGTCATGGTGGTCTGCCATGAAGTATCCAGGTCCGCATCTCTCGCAAGTTGGTCGTGCACGGGAGATTTTATCACCTTCCACCTTGTACATTGCGTGAACCCCTTTTTCCTCTTTGTGCTTCTTTACTTTTTTCCCCTTCTCAGCCTTTTTGGCCGGCGCTGGGGCGGCTTGCTCTGGCGCAGTTGCTGGTGCCGTCGCAGGGGTCTCTTCTTTCTTCGTTACTGGCGGTTTCTTGGACACTATGCTGCAGCCTCCTCTTTGGGCGCTTCGGGCGGACTGTTACGTTTCCTTATGTATTCGGGTTCAACTAGTTTAGCTTGCTCAACTTTTTGGTAGACGTTAGCGACTCCCCGCGTGATGTCTGTTCCAGTCTCCGTACGCATCTTCTTAATGAAAACTAGGTCTTCGCCGACTTTCATCTCGGCGGCTAACGCTTTTTTAACGTCTAGCCTCTGCGGAGTTTTCTCTTTTGGACCTTGAATGATTGTGAAGCCTACTTCTTTTCGTTTCAGAAGTGGGTTATCCTTGGCTGAGTCTATTTTGATTTGCATTAATGTTCACTTAAGGCGTAAGTTCATACAGTTTTCTTCTTATTTAGCTTTTCGAGGGGTTTCATGGCTTTTAGGAATCTTTCAGCCTGAGCCTTTTTCCGCGGCGTAACCTTGACAACGACAATACCCGTGTAAGGTTGCCCGTAAACAACAACGGAGTTTTCTGGAGCGTACAAAACAGCTGCGAGCGTAAGCAAATCTTCCTCGCCCTCAACGATGATGTGCGTGTGCTCGTTTTTTTCCATGGCTTCCTTGACCGCTATGAGTGCTTCTTTGGTTATTGTTCCCTGAGGGTTGACAACGTGAACAGTTTTTTCCGCTGCGATAGTTTCCGGTGCTTCTTGGCCCCTGAGAGATTTGTTATCGATAATCGTCAGTTGCGGGTGGACGCCTTGCTCGTGAAGGTTGCTGGAAACAACGTCTCCGACTGAAATTATTCTTGGCGGCTTCTCTTTTTCAACTAGCTCTTTCATTCTTCTCATAGTTTCGACAGATGAACCTCGAATTAGGGTGCCGAATGGTTCTTTGAGTTTGATGCGGAGCTCCGACGGTAAAGTGTACTCAATCGTCATTTTTCCAGCCCTGTTAACTCTGAAGAGTTAGGGTCTTCTAGGAAGTTATCTGGCTACCAGTAAAACTGGTCATCGTACTTTCAGCGCGTATCTGCCTTTTTCTTTTATGTTCATAGCTTTTGCAATAGCTGAGTTTTCAGGATCAAACATGACGACTAAGCCGCTGTAGTCTTCGCTGAAGCTTGCTGACCGACATTTGGCGCAAACGTTTTCTTTCGTTATAAAATGACAGATGGTGCATGCTTTCTCACTCAATCCCAATTCACTCCTGTCTACTTTCCTTTTCTTTGCCTTCAGCCTGTTTCTTTTCAGGCGGAGCCTCAAGCGGTTCCTTTAACCACTCAAGTTTATCGAGAAACGGCTGTCGTGCTGTCACACCGATTTTTCCTGAGCTGCCTGCTCGACCTAGCGAGACAGCGGTTATTCTCACGCGCACTTGATCGCCCGTCATTAGTTTTCGTCTGGTTTCTTTTCCCAGCAGGACGCCTTGCTTTTCGTCATAAGAGATGTAGTCATCCATTAGTTGTGAAACGTGTAGTAACGCGTCAACTGGTCCTATACGCAAAAAGGCTCCGAAGTCTGCTATTTCAACCACATCTCCTTCCACAACTTCTTGAATGACAGGATAGAACGTCAGCAATGAGAACGTTACTTTATGGTAGGTTGCTCCGTCGCCTGGGATTATTTTGCCTATGGGGCTCACTTCTATGCTTGTGACGGCAATCACGTAGCCTAATTCCTCATCTACCATGCCTTCATACTTGTGTTTAACTTGTTCACGACCGACCTTTTCCAGAGGGTTGCCGAAGGTTTCGGGAGGAATGCGGATAGTATCCTGTAGAGTTATGAGCTTAAACATGGTTATATCAAACCGTCAACATCTAGACGCGATTTTTGTCTCACATAAATCACTGGCACACTTATATCTCTTAGCCTCTTCCTTAGTTGCCTATCATTGGTAAACACTGGTGAATTCCAAGCTTGAGCAATCTTAACTATGACGTCGTCAGTCGACAGTTTTTCGGGGTTATCAACCTCAACGTACTTGCATTTTTCAGCAGCCTTCAACGCGTACAGAGCTTCTCTGCGGATTTTAGGCGAACCCTTGGTTGCAAGCAGCTCAAGCTCATGTTTCACAGATGAAAGCAGAACAAAATCAACATTTCGGTTTAGCAGAACTTTAGTTTCAGCAAAAACGTCGATTTTCAATTCGAGTGCAACAAAGAGCGCGTTTGAATCTAAAATAACTTTCAACACTCGTTTTGACACGCTGGAAGTTGACATCTGGCGGAGCCCTGATACGTAAAAAGGTTACTCTTGTATGCTTAAAACATTTTGTTAAAGTCTTTCATTTCGGCTAGTCGGTGGACCCACTTGAAATGGCTATTAGTTTAAATACCTTGACTAATTGAATTGAGCAGCAGTCAGGTGAATGTATGCTTCGCGAGAAATCGTGTGGCGCCGTGGTATACGTAAAAAAGGATGATGGCGTAAAATACCTTCTCCTGAATTACGCAGCGGGTCATTGGGATTTCGTGAAAGGCAACGTGGAACCTAACGAAAGCGAGAAACAAACAGTTGCACGTGAATTACAAGAGGAGACGGGAATAACTGACGCGCAGTTCGTAGACGACTTCAGGGAAGCAATATCTTACTTTTACAGGCGACAAGGCTCAACAATCCACAAGGAGGTCGTGTTCTTCATAATGGAATCGTACACTGACAAAGTGCAGTTGTCTTTTGAACATGTCGGCTACGTTTGGTTGGATTACCAGCACGCTATGGAAAAATTAACTTTCAAGAACTCCAAGGACGTGCTGCTAAAAGCGATTGACTTCCTCAGGAAAAACGGTTTAATAAAGCCCGTGGAGTAGCGGTTGCTTACTTTACTATAAGTCCGTATCCGATGAGTCTCCAGCGCGCCGTGATTTTCCTGCTTATGGCAACTCTTGAACCGGGCAGTGCACAGATGGGTCGAGTCAACTTTACTTTTATAACGTTTTGTTTTATGCTGACGATTTTGCCAACGTTCACGGCGGCTCCAACGTGAAGCAACAAAGCTTCATCCAAGTTGAATTTTTCAACTTTCAAAAGCTCTTTTGTCCCAACTGCCCGTTCCAACATGTGAGTTTCTAAAGTGAACTCTGTCAGCGTCTGCGGAAGCATTCCCGCTTTTCCAGCGATGCTTCCGGTTAAGCCGTCTGCTTTCGAGTAGGACGGGTCAAGCAACGTTCCTACGCCAACTAAGCCTCCGCATGTCGCTTCCTTGACGCTTCGCTCGCCCGCGTGCAAGCTGACTATTTCGCTGATCAGGGGGTCATAGACGGTTTTGCCTTCTCTTTCAACGGTGATTCCTGGGCGAATTTCTATTTCTTCCCCAACGGAGAATTTTCCCTGAGCTATTGTTCCACCGATTACGCCGCCCTCCAAATCTTCGATGTTGGTTCCCGGCTTGTTAACGTCGAAAGAACGGATGACGTACATGAGCGGGGATTTAGTCTCGTCCCTTTTCGGAGTGGGAATGACTGTTTCTATAGCGTAAAGAAGCACATCAATGTTTATTCCACGTTGAGCTGAGATCGGAATGATAGGCGCTTTTTCAGCTATCGTACCTTTAACGAAGTTTTTTATTTCATTATAGCTTTCCAGCGCTCTTTTCTCATCCACAATGTCAATTTTATTCTGGACAATAATCAAATTCTTGATCCCGCTGACTTCCGCAGCCGCAAGGTGCTCCCGAGTCTGAGGTTGAGGACACGGCTCGTCAGCCGCAATAACTAGAATCGCGCCGTCCATGATGGCTGCGCCGGAAAGCATGGTTGCCATTAATGCTTCGTGTCCCGGTGCGTCGACAAAACTTATGGCTCTAACGAATTCGGCTTGGCCGCCGCATTTTTCGCAGTAAGGCTTATTGGTATAGTTGTTCGGAGGCTCACACTTTGGGCACTTGTAAATCGGCATGTCCGCGTAGCCTAGTTTTATGGTAATGCCTCTTTTTAGTTCTTCACTGTGTCTTGACGCCCATGTACCGGTCAACGCTTGAACTAAGGTTGTTTTTCCGTGGTCCACGTGACCTATCGTGCCGACGTTGACTTCAGGCTGCTTAGGCAGGGCTTTCCTTGCTTCACTCATGCGGTTCTCTTCTTTGAATAAACGTGATAGATTATGAAAGAATTATGGGTGTTTATAAGGCTTAAGCATGGAAGGTGTTAAACTTGTTTTGCCGGTTGTCGAGCCTTGACTTCACCGGCTTTTGCGGCTGGTTTCTCGACAATTTTCATGTTGATTTGGACAATTTCGTCTGTTATTGTGCTGCCGCGGACCGTTTTACGTTTCCGCTCTCCCTTTCTCTTTGGACTAAAGCCTGCCCCGCCGCTGAGCACGACGTTTCGGCGAACCCCGCCGTGAACGTTGCCCCTTATAGGGACGCCGTCTTTGTCTGAGCCGCCCAGTATTTGCACTTTGTGTGCTGGCAAGTCCACTATTGAGCCGTCTATTGTTTCTCCAACTCTTCTACCGATGAAGGGCGCCGCGCGTGCTTCTTCAAGCTCCACAACTTTTGACGTTCCTGTTTGAGGGTCTGAAACTATTACCTTGAATTTTGCCATTTGCCGATTTAACTCTCCAGCGGACTATGAAGTTGAGGTATCTCTCTATTAAGGATTTAGCGCGATGGAAATCGTTAAAGCCTTGTTGAAACGTCAATTTCTAAGTGAGAAACCTCAAGAATAACATGAAAGGTTGTTATGCAAAACAGCCCATTTCATGTTTTTTTAGCCATAGTGATTGCCAAGGGCTGATGAGCAGGGAAAAAGCAAAATCCGATTTCAAAAGAAGAAGAAAAGCCCTCGCGTGTAACTTCTTCTTCTACTAAAGCTGGGCGAGAACTTTCGGAAGACACAGCTGGAAGGGATTACTGAAAGAAGTAGTAGGACACCAAAAAAACCATTGTACTACTACTTCTAATTCCAGAAAGCACGAGGAAAGCCCCCATCAAAACTCGCCAACATAGGAAGCGATAGGCGCAACTTTCTAACAAGTAAAATCTAAAGCCCAAAAACAGTCTGTTCCAACAGAGCCGCTTGGTTAAGCCGGGAATTCCTCGAACAATAAATAACTCGCCAGCAGTATCCTATATGGTGCCAGTGCTAGGGAACGGCTTTCCAGCTAGCACTTTCCTCTCAGCACTCGTTTATCCTTGTTCTGCTCTTTGTTTCAGTTCTCTGTTCATTTCCTCAAATCCTCGCTGAGTATCGCGTAGCAAGCCGGGAGTGAAGGGCACTAACAGACCCGTGAATTTCTCACGCTGGATAAACTTGACAGAGTTTTCGCCTGAAGGCTCAATAATCAGAGCGTGTTCGCCATCGAACAGCCACGGAAGATACAATCGCCCCAACCAGCGCAGTTCGTGGGGTGGGTCAACTGTTAGTACTTTGGGTTGGAACGTCATACCTTTAGTTCTAGAAGGTTGAATGAATACTTCGAGTTTTGCTCCGGTCCTGATTTCTCCTGTTGCCCGTCTTATGAAAGGGTTCCACTGCGGAAAATCGTCAAAGTCAGTTATTAGCTCCCATACTCGTTCGGCAGAAGAGTTAATCGTTATTTCGCTTGAAAGCTGCTTTGAGAACACCAATGATAACACCAGTTTGTATTCAACGTGTAGCTAATTTAACTTTATCGCGCTCGCTTGAACCGGCATCACGCCGCGCTCTAATTCCACCGGTCTTTGTCGCACAGATTATTAACCCGAACTTTCTAACAGGTTTGGGGAATTAGTTTGCTTTACAGCGAGATTTTTGGTTTTCTCGGAGGTTTCTTCACAACTTTCGGTTATGTTCCTCAGTTTGTTCGCATTATGAAGCTGAAAAGCGCTCGGGAAATCAGCCTTCCTTTCACGCTCTCATTCCTCGCGGGCGCGACGTTTTGGCTTGTCTACGGAGTGATGTCAAGTTTGATGCCTGTTATATTATGGAACTCGGTAGGAATCATTTTTCTATGTATGCTTCTTTATGGAAAATTAAAATACGGAAGATAGCCCTCAATTTTGCTAAAACGCGGAACAGCCTCAGGCGCAAGGCCACTGTTGCGAGAAACAGAAAAAAAAGATATGCACAAGACAAGCTCGTGTTGGTTTCCTGTCAGGATTAATGAAAAGTGTTTTCCTCTCAGCCCACACTCAAACAGCTTGCTAATTGTTTAGGCAAAAGCTTTAATGCAGCTTTGAAGTGCTCCTTTGCCTATGTGGCGGTTGGGGTTCTTCTTCCATGACACAGCCTTCGGGTTGCTAACAGTCTTCATACCGTTGTACGTCGTGCTTTTCAAGGACACCAGCATCCTGGGCGGACCGCTTCTTGCCCTCGGAGCAATGACTTCAATAGCGATCTTCTGCTCCATACCCACCTCGTTTCTCTGGGGATACCTATGCGACGCCACTCGTCACTACAAAGCTTTTATTCTCCTTTCTTTCGCTTCAATCGCCATAATTCTTTTCCTCATGACGCTACCGTTCGCTCAGAACCTAATCATCTTTGTTTCCCTGTACGTCGTCATGCAGATGCTGCACGTGGCGCATGAATCGCCAAAAAACGTGCTTGTTACTGAGCATTACAGCCGGAGTGACTGGGAGAAGTCATTCGGGCTTTACGAGGCCGTTACAGAACTTGGCACAATCGTTGGTTTTGCAATCGGGATATTTATGTTTGCGTCTTCTCTAAGCTTTTCGGTTTTAGCAACGTACACGTTGTATCTCTGCAGCGCTTTAAGCGTGGTTGCACTCGTACTCGCTTTGGCGCTGATTGCTGATCCAATTGCGATTTTTGAAAGAGGCCTGGTGCGAATTGAGAGAAAATTAGATTACACTTTTCGAGGCGTTGAAGGCGCGTCTCGACTCATGGCTGGTCAGCCTTGGGATGGTTCACTTAAACAGGACAGCTTCAGAAGCTTCGTGCTGGCAATCATAATGTTTGCTCTTGCAACGAGCCTCTTCTTTACGCCGCTACCGATTTTCCTTCACGACGGTTTAGGCCTATCGACAAGCATGGTTTACGTCGCGTACATATTAAACTCGGCTGGGGCAACAACTGGCTACTTCTTTATCCGCGGACGAGCACAATTCATGGACATAAGAAAGCAGATGCCTCGCTTCGTGCTTTTCCGCTGCATGCTTATTTTAACGCTGGTCGGAGTAATCTTATTTGCTTTTTCACCCACGATCGTGACTGCCATTTTGCTCATGTTCATCGGGTTCGCCTACGCCATGTACTACATTATGATGCTATCCATGTCGATGGAGGTAATTCCAAAGGGGAAAGCCGGGTTTTTCGACGGGCTCGTGGGCTTAGGCGCTGCAGTAGGCGCTTTCCTTGGACCCTACCTCGCTTTTCACCTTAATTACGTTCCAATGTTCGTGATTACAGCTCTCATTTTCCTGGCCGCCTTCATAACCCTGAGACTGTTTCGGTAAAGAAGCAAGCTCTATAAGTATTAGCAAATGAAATCTGGAAAAAGAGATAAGAAATTAGCGAAGCTCGCTCAGTCTATTCTGTGTGTACTCTGTAGAGGTCGATGTCTTCCCGCATGGCCGGTGTCAGTTCCAAGAAGTCTCTGACGGAGCGCTCGATGTCCTTGCTTTGGGTGACGTAGCGTCCGACGATTAGGATGTCTGCCCCCAACTCCAACGCTTCCTTCGCCGTCTCAGGCACGATGCCGCCTGCCACCGCAATAAGATATTTCTTGTTTGGGAACGCCTCCCTAATCATCTTTATCCGTTCAAGCCCGCATGTTCTGCCGCTTTCCTGATCGATGCCCCGGTGCAGGATGATGACGTCTGGCAGGTTCTTGAGTGATTTCAGCTTTGCCAAGACGTCGTCCACGTTCAGCATGTCGATGACTGCGTATATCCCCATCCGCCGCGCTTCTGAAACTGTTGCGTCAAGGGTTTCCGGCGGCGCTAAGCCCGCGGCGACAACCGCGTCTGCGGTGTCTTCGTAGGCGATGTCTACTTCAACTTTGCCTACATCGAGCGTCTTGAGGTCTGCTATCATAAATTTGTCTTTGGCAACCTGTCGTAAATCGCCGATAATGCGTGTGCCGTACCGTTTAATCAGGGGGGTTCCAACTTCGATGATGATTCTGTCGCTTCCCGGCAACTCCGCGATGACCTTCTTCGCATTTTCAAGTGAGGGAGCATCAAGCGCTATCTGCAGGTATGGTGGTCTCCACAACCGTGGCACTTTGAAGCCCATGATCGGGTGTTTTGAACGGTCTTTTTCGTAGATGATTTTTTCAAGTGACGGGTAGTTCTTTAATGCGCGTTGAAGCGCCATCTTTGTCGCGCCGTAATTGTACTGGTATATTCTCCTGTAGTCGCTGGCCTGAGGATGAACGAACACGCTGCAGATTATAACCCACTCATCAAGCTTGTCCGCGGGTATGATTCCTTCCTCTGCAGAATCAGCGACAGCCTTTGCGACGGCAGCCTGCGCGGGACCAAAAATTTTTCCCGTGTCCTCCATGTTCTTGACGGTCACTTTCGGCACTATAAGCGTCTGGGGTTTAGGCGGCAAATTCGGCCTTATTACCGCCAGAAGAGGCGTGTGACCTGCCGATAAATTCGTCATTCCATTAGCGAACGCTTGGCCTACGGGTCCGTTCTTATCGCCGATCATGAGGTCCACATGCGCAACTTCGTTTCCTTCTCCAACTAAGGATTCACCGATAAAGTAGGTGCTTCCCGAATTCTGCTCCTGGGCTTCTGCAGCACCTGTCGGCACGTGATCCACAACCTCCTTAAAATCGACATTGAACTCCTTCAACCAACTGTAAAGTGTATCCCTGTGGATTTCCATTTCCTTCGCCGTTCCGACTATTGTCGGTTTTGTCGGCTTATTCTTCGAACTGACCTCTTTTTTCGCGGCTTCCATCAACATTTTGACAAATTCTTCTCGAGTTTCCGGTTTCTTAACATCTGCTCCCGACATTAAATGTTACCTCAGGCTCTCCTTTAGAGGATCTGGTATATAAGAATGTCGGAATTTTTTTGAAAATATTAGGGAGTGTCAAGGAAGTTTTAGCGAATAGTGTCGGTTAAGGCTCGTCGCCTGGGCAGTAGCAGCTTGCTCCATGGCGGAAAGCTTTAGCGGTAAATCTATATACCTTGAGGTTTTATTGATTGCATCCTATGAGGCAACGTGATGTCTTGGACTGACTGGGCGTGTTTAGGCATATTCATTCTTGGTTTCTTGCTGTTCCTGTACGGAGCCAACATCTACAACGCAATTGTCGGTTACACCGGTGTCTACCTGTTCACCGGCGCCATAATAGCCTACCTTGTTATTTACATATACAAGGAACTCACTAAGACGCCGCCCCCGACCGCTCAAAAACCGTAAATTGCGCCGTATTTTTCGTTCAGATAGCTTAAGTAAGCCTCAGAATTCAAGTTTCTCCCAGTCGCCTTCCTGATCAGTTCCTCTGGATCATAAAGGTCGCTTTGACTGTGGATGTTTATTTTCAGCCATTCGTTAAGCCTGTTCAGGTTCCCTGACGCAAGTTGACTTCGCCAGTCTGGCAACCCTTTGGTAACTGCTGAGGTTATTTGCCCACTGTAAACGTTGCCAAGCGCGTAACTTGGGAAGTAACCGTACAGGCCGCTCGCCCAGTGCGTATCCTGCATCACCCCTTCAGAGTCATCCTGCACTTTTACGCCAAGGTACTCAGCGTACTTCTGGTTCCAAACCTGCGGAAGCTCGTCGACTGTGATTTTATTGGCGAATAAGTCTCTTTCAATTTCGAAACGGACAATGATGTGCAGGTTGTATGTTACCTCGTCGGCTTCAATGCGTATTTTTGAGGGCTCAACTTTGTTGACGGCCTTCACGAACTTGTCTAAGTCAAGGTTTGCAAGGCTGGGCGCTGCTTCTTTGAGTTTAGGCATGAAAAATGTCCAGAACTCTTTCGAGCGGCCTATGACGTTTTCGTAGAAGCGTGACTGTGATTCGTGTACGCCGTAGGAGCATGCGGATCCTACCGGTTGATACTTCCATTCAGGGTTGAGGTTCTGCTCGTAAAGCGCATGTCCGCTTTCATGAAGAACGGAGAAGATTGAGCTGGCAAAGTTATCCGCGTAATAATGCGTGGTTATGCGCACATCATCGTAGTAGCCTGTGGTGAACGGGTGCTCCGTCTCATCGATTCTTCCATGCGCCGCGGGCGATGCAGTGTCGTAGCCGAGTGTTTGGGTTAAGAGTTGTGCAATTCGGCGTTGGTTGTCTGCTGGAACAGGCTGATGAAGCATCGCCGTGTCAGGCTTGTTTCGGGTTGATTGTATCTTGCTTAGGAGCTGTTTTAAGCCGCCTTGAAGCTGGTTGAACGTTGCTGTAATCTTGTCTGCGGTCATTTTAGACTCAAAATTGTCGATCAAGGCTTCGTAGGGCGTCTTGGATTCCTTAACTTTCATGAGGATTTCAGCCGCTTCCATGCTTAAGTTCAGAAGCTTTTGCAGGTCAGGCTTGAAGAGGCCGAAGTTTTTTTGCGCTTTAGCTTTTTTCCAAACATTGACGGTTACTGCTTCTTGCCTCGCGAGTTCACCTACCAACTTTTCGGGTAAACTTGTCTGCTCTCGATAGTTCTTGTTGATGAGGTACACATTGCGTTTCTCCACTTGCCCTAGCGTGTCATACTCGGGATTTACTTGTATGGTTGCCAACAGTTTTCCTATTCTCGGGTCAGTGCTCATCTTGTGGTGAATACGGGTTAACAAGGACAACTGCAAGCTTCTTTGCTCAACCGCCGCGGGCGGCATCATCGTTTCCATGTCCCAGTGGATCAGGCCCTCAGCCGTGTTGAGCACCGCAGAGTCTTTTTCCAGCGACAACAGTTTTTTGTAGGTTCTGGAGAGATTCATTTTCGATTACTCCTGCCCTTTACATATGAAACTTGATTTATTTACTTTCGTCGATAAAGCAAGCGCTGACCAGATTGAAAAACCTTTTATTTCACGGCAATCAAATATGAACATAATTTGTAGAGGTAGAAACAGATGAGTAACGTAGAGTCTAGCAAAACTTTAGCTGGCGTCGGCTCAATTCTGCTTATACTTAGTGTAGTGCCATATGCAGGTGCAGTCTTAGGCATCATCGGCGCAGTTCTACTACTGATTGGCCTCAAAGGTCTCGCAACCTACTACCAAGATAACCAGATCTATGATAACGCGCTGATGGGCGTTATATTCCTGATAATCGCCCTAGTCGTGGTTGCAGTCGCCGTTTTCGGAGCGATACTTCTGTTCATAAGCACAATCGGCTTTGTAGGCGGCATAGTGATTCTGGTTTTGGGTCTGATCGTTTCCTTTGTCTTTTATTTGCTTGCAGCTATGCGCTTAAGACAAACTTTCAACACTCTTGCCCAGAAATCAGGAGAACAATCGTTTTCCACAGCCGGGACTATGCTGTGGTGGGGTGCCATACTGACTATCATTTTTGTCGGGGTAATACTGATATTCATTGCTTGGATATTCTCCACAATAGCCTTCTTCTCCATGAGACTTCAACAACAGCCCATGCAGCCTCAACAGCCCTATACCGCGCCCCCACAAGCTGCTGGTCCTCCACCTGCTTCCGCGACAGTGGCACAGCCCGCGCAGCCGTCACGATATTGTCCCTACTGTGGCGCGCCCGTAGCAAAAGATGCGACTTTTTGTCCAAACTGCGGAAAACAATTGCCCCCGGCGTAAAATCCACCTTTTTTTATTTTTTTGTTTTAAGCTAACCTGTCCCCATACAGGTTTTGACGGAGCTCAATCATTTCAAACTAAACGTTAACCCAATAACCGTGGGTTTAAAAGTGAAAAACGGGAAACCACGACACGGGAAAAAGCGCATCACCAGTTGAACGTCATTTTTCCTGTTTCGCACCGTGATTATCTTTTAGATTTCTTGGAACCCGCCAAATCCGCAGGATTAAAATTGGAAAAGAAAACCGGTGAAAACCGGAGCGGTGCCGCATAAGCTAAACTATAAGTCAAACCTTTACCATTCTTTAGAGTGGAGATTTCTTATGGCTAAACCCAAAAAAACCCAGCCTGGCCCTATCCACTCGAGAGAGTCGGATTCGACGGTGCATGAAGAACCCGTGCGCACGTTGCAGCCAAGTCGGCTGAAATGTGAAATATGCGGAAAAACCTTCAAAACCCACAGTGAAGTCGACAGGCACATGGAGAGTATTCATGGAGAACCGGAGAGAACCCACACGGGAGCCCATACTGGCCATCGCGTAGAATAGATCGTTCGCTTTCGGGTTCCTCACGTTTGTTTGCTTGTTTTCTGTTGCTGCGGCTGCGGCACGGGAAGGATGGTTGCTTTCGACAAGTTTTCCTGCTCGTTGAGGATCAGCGATATGGCTTTAAAAGTATACATCCACGGAAGAGCGGGTTGAAGTGCTCCGACCGGGATTCGGACCCGGGTCTTCGGCTCGAAAGGCCGGAATACTTGACCGGACTATACTATCGGAGCTCGTTTGCGAGAAGCATCAAGCAGAATGCCGTTTCCTTCCATTAAACCTTACCCTTTGCGAACTAGGCTTTTATTTAGCCTTGGGTTTTTTCGCTGGAGTTTTTGGTTTAAACAAAAATCCGGTTATCTGGTCAACAAGCTTGCCTTGATTTTTAACCGTCTTCTCAAGCTCTTCGATTCTTTTTTCAAGGTCGTTCGAGATTATTTTGCCCTCGATGCGGTTCGCTGAGCGGAACATCAAAAGCATCTTAAAGACTTCACCGATCGCTTTTTCTTGCTCTTCGGCGGACGCCGGTACTATCCCGGCGATAATGGATAGCTGGTTGATGTAGTGTTCTTTGATTTTCAATTCCGCATTAACCGATGGGTCGGTCGGAAAGGCAATGCTCAAGGGCGTTTTTCTGGCTAGTTCAGCCGCTGTTGGGAAGCGGATTATTATGTCTCCTCTAATCCAGGAGGAAACAAATTCGGTTACGAAGCGTCGAACGTCGTTTTGAGTCAAAAGCGGCTGGGGCTCAATTTTCGGTTCAGGTTTCTTCTTGATCCTGACACTTATGATTCCCTTGTCGTCAGAGTTCTCCATCACGCAACACTTTCCCAATTCACTAGGCTTCTTCTTTTCTTCTTTAGCGTAAACTAGTATTTAAGAAAGGGTGCTAAAACGAGATGTTCGCTGCCGACGGAATTTTTCCCAAGATTTTGCCCGTTGCCTTCTCTACTTTTTCGCGGTCAGGTGCATCCGTATAAACCCGCAGAATGTTCATGAAGCCTTTGAGAGTTTCAAAAATCTTTGATATCTCGCTCAGCCTCTGCAGGGTTTTTTCTCCCGCTTGGTTTCTTGTGAAAACCGGAATCTCCATGGATTCCATAAGAACCGCGTGATGGTAAGGCACCGAGGGCACCGTGGGCACGTCGATTATGACAGATTCGATTCCGACGCCTGCCTCCTTGGCGATTTCACTTTGCATTTGGCGCCTGTACGATTCCCTGCCGAAAATGTTGGATATCATCGTGTCCTTTTCGTAGAAGGTCCGTTCGTAAGCGCACTTTAGCATTCTGCGTCTTTCGAGGTCGCCGATTATTCCTTTGGAAGCCGCACACTTCTTCAACGCGGCCCAAACAGTGTAATCATCCAGCGCCAAGTAATCTTCAGGCGTCTTAAAAGCTGTTAATCCCAATTCATCGTTCGCTTTCTCCATGGCGGTCGCCAGCATAATCTGCGCCGCCCTGCCCGTGCGGTGAAAATAAATGCTCTTGAACGATTCGATCCTTGCAATCATGAACACCTCCAACGCTGACAACGCGCCCAGTTCCACGGCTAAATTTTCGCCCAAGACATCAAGCGCGTGTATGAGGCGGAAAACGTCGATGAACCCGTACTCAGCGCCCGTGTGATAAGTGTCCCTCACGATGAAGTCCTGCTTGTCGACGTCTACGGCGCTGCTTATTATTTGGTCAAGAAACGCTCTGCCAGGCTTGTGCAGTTTCCCCACGGCGAGACAAGCTACTTCTTTAGGCGTGTAGGTCATCTTTGACAGTTGATCGCCCACTTCGCTCTTTTCAATGATCCATGAGGTAATGTCCTCGTGAGTTTTATCCAATTCTTTTATCAGCAGCTGCTCGAACACGTGTGAGAAAGGCCCATGCCCAGCGTCATGAAGCAGAGCTGAAATCCTACAAACGTCCGCCTCGTCTTCGCTTATGAGGCTTGAAATGTTAGGGTTCTCCAAAACTTTGCCCGCCAAGTGCATGACGCCGACGCAGTGTTCAAAACGCGTGTGGTTTGCGCCTGGGTAAACGTATTCTGAACCCGCGAGCTGTCTTAGCCGCCTGAGCCGCTGCATCGGGTAGGAATCAATGATTTCTTTCTCTTCTTCGGTTATATACACGTAGCCGTGGATGGGATCCTTTATTTCTCCCCAGTGAGCCTTAGGCACAAGCAAGCCTCTCAATTGTAAGTTATATCTATGTGTCTCCCTATAATGTCTAACGCTAACTAGCCGAGTTGAAAACGATGAGTAAGAATGGCGTTTTCCTCTGCATCGAGGGCTTAGACGGAAGCGGCAAAACTACGCAGGCACAAATCTTAACTGAAAGGCTGTCTAAAAGCCACAAAGCCGTTTACACGGCGGAGCCCAGCCGCGGTGCAACGGGTACTTTCATCAGGGACTGCTGCTTATACGGGGAAAAAAGGCTGCCGACAGTCGCCGAAGCATTACTGTTTGCCGCTGACCGCGTTGAGCACGTCGAAAACGAGATAAAACCCGCGTTAGCCGAGGGAAAACTGGTGATTTGCGACCGCTACGTTTACTCTTCTTTAGCTTATCAGGGCAGCGCCGGGTTAAGCCTGGCCTGGATCGAGAAAATCAACTCTCACGCCTTGCAGCCTGATTTCGCAGTTTTCATCGATGTGCCTCCCGAGCGCGTACTGGAGCGTTTGCAGCGAAAAAAGTCTGTGATGGAAAACCTGGAAACGCAACAGAAAGTTCGCAGTGTCTACCTTGAGTTCGTCAAGAAAGGTGAGCTTGTACTCGTTGACGGGGATAAACCCAAGGCTGAAGTGGCTGACGCTTTGTACTCGAGAGTTTTGAGTTTACTTCAAGCTTCAAAGTAGCCTCGAAAAAATGAAGTAACTCTTGGCGTTAGTCTTCTCTCCATTTGAACAGTTTAACTGCCAAAATGAAGAATACAGCTGTTATCGCGGCGGTGACTGCAAGGTCAATTATTGCTCCACTGTAGTTTGAGTAGACCATGACGTTGTTTAAGCCTTGAATTATGTAGAATAACGGTAGCACGTGAGCGATGGTCTGCAGGTATTGTGGCATGATGCTGATGGGGAAGAATGTGCCCGAGAGGAACATCATTGGAAACGTTATCACGTTGCCTATTACGCCTGCTGTTTCAGGGTTTTTTGTTATGGTTCCAACCAGCATGCCTAACGAGCAGAACATCGTTGGACCCAGAATTAGGAAAGGTATAAGCCAGACGGTTAACGTGATGTGTGCGCCAAACAGAAAGATTCCTACGGCAACCATAAGTATGAAGCTGATTATTCCCAGGGTAATGTACCACATTATTTTAGAGGTTAGCCACTCATTTTTTGTGAGCGGCGTAAGTGACAACTGCTTGAAGATTTTTGTCTTCTTATACTCTGAGGATATGTTAACCATGGAGAACATTGGGCTTACAAGTATGGCAAAACCAATCAAGCCTGGAACTAGAAAGTCAATGTACTTGGTTTGCTGAGTATTCACCGTGGTCTGGGTTACACTTATGATGGGTGTAGCGTTTCGTTTGTAATAGTTCAGGTTGAAATAGTTTATAACCCCATTAACCGCGCCGCTTACGATACTACTAGTGCTGGAAGTTGGATTACCGTAAACAATCACGTTTACCGGATGACCTGCCAAATAGTCAGCTGAGAAGTTTTCAGGAATAATAATACCGTCAGATGCCGACTGAGACGCCAGGTATTTTGAAAAATTCTCCGAATCAGCGACCATTGTGATTTTGATTACGCCCGTACTGTTAAGCGAAGTTAAAAACTGTTGGGCAATGTTCATTTGCGGTGAAGCAAACGGGCCAACGTCTTGGTTCTGCACGTAAACATTGACAGCGCTGCTGCCACTTCCCGAAAAAATCGCGCCGAAAATCAAAATTAGAATTACTGGAAATATCAATCCGAAGAATAATCCGAACCTGTTTCTTAAATAGCCACGGCTAAACACTTTGAAATCTGACAGGATTCTTTTTGCGGCGCCCATTTTTAGGCCTCCTGTTGATTGTTAGTTTTGTTTTCGTTGGTCTCAATAATTTCGCCGTGCTCATCCACTCTTCCGCTCACAAGCTTGACAAATACGTCGTCTAAGCTGTCGCGTCGGGTCTGGATTTCTCCATAGTCCATTTTTGATTTATCAGCGGCGGCTAAAGCTGATAGTGCATCGATTTTCCGTTTGAGCGGTATACTAACGACGCCTCTTTGCCTATCGTAATTAACCTGTAATTCAGTGTTTGCCTTGATGTACTGAGCTAATTCTTCGGTTCCGTTAATTTCAAGTCTTTCCCCTGAGCCGTGCTGAGCAATGATTTCATCTGAAGTCCCCATAGCAACGATGTGCCCGTGATCCATGATGGCTACTCTGTCAGCTAACTGCTGTGCCTCATCCAAGTAATGAGTGGTTAAAATGATTGTTTTACCCTTAGCTTTCAATCCGCGTATAACATCCCAGATTGCTCTTCGAGCGTTCGGATCCAACCCAGTGGTGGGCTCATCAAGAAAAAGCATTTCAGGAATGTTCACAAGCGCCAGAGCAAGTCCAGTTTTCTGCTTCTGCCCGCCAGAAAGACTGTCAAAATTGGTTTTAGCTGATTCCTCAAGCAAAACCTCTTTTAAAATTTCGTCAGGATTCACTTTGACGTCGAAAAGGTCAGCATAGTATATTATGGCTTCTCTGGGGGTTATTTTTTCCAGAAAAGTGAACTCTTGAGGTATGACGCCGATTTTCTCGTGAAGTTCATAACCGTTTTTCCACGGGTCAAGACTAAGAACCTTCACGTCGCCCCCGTCTTTTTGCCGCAACCCCTCCAAAATTTCTATAGTGGTGGTTTTGCCTGCCCCGTTTGGACCTAAGAGACCGAAGACTTCCCCTTGATTTACCGTGAACGAGATTCCGTCTACCGCTTTTAAGCTTCCGTAGTTTTTTCTGAGGGTTGAAACTTCCACGGGGATCAATAAATTTTGCCTCTTTTCTTGCTCCCTTTAAGAAGCATTTCTCTTTTCTTTTGCTGGGAACAGTGTTAATATAACTTTCGGCTGTAGAAATAAGCGTTTCTCAATAGACTTTATATGATTTATGCAGTCGTTTTCTTTAGAATTTTCCTCTTCGACGCGTCGTTTACTTTATTAAAGATGAACAAGGTCAAATCTTCAGGCGACACGTACATGAGACCTTTTTTATGGTAAACCTGAATTCCAAAAACGTCCCCCTTGTACAACGTTCTGACAAGGTAATAATCAAATTTCAACGGCCTCTTTTCCTCAGCATTACCCTTGTAATAGCGTATGGCGCAGAAGAAATCCAGCGTTTCCAAGTGTTCTTTAGCAAGTAGGTTCTGCGCTTTCTTAACTTCTTGCTCGTCGATGAAGTTGAAGCTTTCAGCATCAGCTAAGCCGAACTCGAAGATTATTCTGCACTTGGGTATGGTGGGGTAGGCTGCTTCTTCAAAGCTGAATTCTCTTCTGTTTATCTCATAAAAAGTTTGTATTAGCCTTCGTTGAAGCTGTTCAATGGGGACGGTTGAGTAGAAACGTTCAAGCATAGGGACGTTTGCCGGAAAATTGTCGAATAAGCCCAGCGTCAAGTATTCCTACTTAGGCTTCTTCATTTTCTGTATTTTGTCAAGGTTGTCCAGCAACTGGGATAACGCGATGCTGAGCCTCTGCAGTTCTTGCGGGTCCTCAGTTTTTTCGATTTTGCCCTGTAAATCTTGAATTTTGCTCAGCAAGATCGATTCAAGCTTATCGAAAGCTGTGCTGGCTGAAGACTTGGACAGTTCTTCACCTTCTTTAACTATGATAACTTTTTTCTCGTCTTTTGCACACCACAAAGTGCCGTCTTTCAGCCTGAAGAGCGGGGAGGAGCAGACGGGGCACGAAAGATCGGTCAGAGCGGCGCCTTGTCTCAGAAGGTCAGCCATGCGTCTGATAGGTGTATCATTTTCTTTCTTTTCCTGCAAGGTACGACCCCAAAGTAAATACGTATCAATACTTATATAGCTTGGTTGCTAGCGTGAAATAGCGGTGGAGTTGCGGCTGTTATGGTTAGGAAGAAGAAGACTGAGGAGTACGAGGCTAAGATTAAGCAAGCGTTAGCCGTGCTCGGCGAGGTTTCCGAGGACAGCACAACACCGAGAAACATCAGACGCTCAGCAAAAGACGCGATGAACGCCCTACAAAGCTCTGAATACACGCCTGCCGTTCGCGCTTCAAACGCTGTTTCGCTTCTGGACGAGATTCTTCAAGACCCCAACATGCCGCCTTAC